>VFQQ010000091.1_pt1 | contig 239203 bp, 181 predicted proteins | sample 3512341 | NCBI WGS metagenome assembly VFQQ01 (sample SAMN10412373, study PRJNA504923) | tailings metagenome | isolation source: Relicate 2 Philex TSF1 revegetated site | place: Philippines: Tuba, Benguet | collected 2017-08-29 | reverse complement strand
TGCGGGCGTATTCACCGCGGGCGGGGTTGTACACCCGTCCCTGTACGGTGCCGGTTCCTGTCTGGGCCAGCATGGGCAGCGATGCCGCAAGCCAACCCGCTACGAGCATCATCGCCTTCAACCAGCTGGGGAAAAGGCTGAGCTTCTTCATGGGGTTCATAGTTATTATGGTGTGGGTGAACGACATGCCGGGGCAACGGACACGAAGCCTCGGCGGAGCCGAAAACGACAAATCAGCGGAAACTGACGAAATGGGGGTGAGCGGTGGGTGGGGTGTAAGCGACGAACCAGCCATTAGCTGCGTTCATCTATGCGAGACTTTGAAATCAGCTACGCTTATCGGCAAGGAAATTAAACGGACACCTGTCACATTTGATTCCGCGGGCCGATCGCCCAGGATTTGCCTTGGGGCATCCCTCGCTTTTCTTCCCCGCCCCCGGAACGGAGGGCGGCACTCAGACCTTCATCAAAGCGCGCGTGCGCGCCAGGCGGTCGCGCACGCCGCCGGCAACGTCGAGGATGTCGGCACGGCTGAGGTTAAGCAATTCGTAGACGGCCGCTTCCTGCGGATCGGCGGCGGCGGCGGGGACGTCCGCGCCGTTCGCCACGCTGCGCAGGAGTCGTGCGGCATAAAGGAGCGCCGCCGCCCGGTCATGCGGCTCGTCGGCACCGGCCGGGTCGTACTGCGTGCGCACGGGCTCCACGATGGCGGCGGGGAACTCCCACAGGGACAGCAGGCAGGCCCCGACTTCGGCCTGGTTGAAACCCAGCGCGGCGAACTCGGCCCCTGTGTGATCGTGCGGATGCCCTTCGTCTGCGAAGGGCTTGGTCAGGCCCTGGGTCGCCAGGTACTGGTTGACGGGCAGCCGGCCGATCGCGTGGAGGAGGCCGGTCAGATAGGCGTTGGCCGTATCCTCGCCAAGGATACCGGCAAGGGTCTCCGCCGCGAAGGCGCAGGCGACGGAGTCCGTCCACATGCCGAGCGAGTCGCGCGAGTAGGCCGGCACCGGCTGGGCGACGAGCGCCGACGAGGCCGCCACCGCCACGAAGTGATAGACTTCCCGAAACCCGATGCGGTTCACCGCCTCTTCGACCGTCTGGCAGGGCAGGCCGCGGCCGAACCACGCGCTGTTGCTCACGCGGATGAGGCGCGTGGCCATGGCGGCATCGAGGCGGACGAGGTTGGCGATGTCGTCGAGGCCGGAGTTCAAATCGGCCAGCAGCCGCTGCAACTGCACGAGCACATGGGCGCTGGGCGGCACCGGGCCGAGGGCCTGGGCCAGCGAGGACGGCGTGGGAACCGAGACGGAGGACGAGATCATGGAGGGGATGCGGTCAAGGGCCCGCCCGGACGCAGCGCCAAGCGGTTCCGATGCTGACATCGGCACAATTTAGCCGCGCCAAACCGCAAAACAGCGTCCGCCAAACCGCGCCGCAGACACCAGCTCTCTGTAAACCTGAGGGATTGCGCCAGCCGAAGTAGGCGGATCGCCCGCCGCAGACTAAGGACTTCCCCTTTCCCCGATTTCCGCAAGGTCTTGTTTAGCAAGTGAGTAGCGACCCATAAGATATTGATCAATAATCCCTAACGTATCTTTAGGCAGCATTCACACCACCCTGCTCAAGTGGGTTCGCGACGCGTCGATACCGTGGCCAACCATGATTGTCCGCCACGTTCGCCCTGTTACCTTCGCCCTGCTTGCCGGCCTTGCTGCCGTCCCCGCCGCAGCCACCTCATCCGCATTCGAGGAGCGCCTCGCGCGGCTCGAACGCGAGCTCGCCTCCCTGCGCGAGGAGAACAACGTCCTGCGCGAGCAACTCGGCGGGGCGTCGCGCGGCACCACGCCCGCAGCACCCTACGTCCGCACGGCCGGACGCCAGAGCCGTTTTGCGATCGGCGGATTCTCCCAGCTCAACGCCGAGTTCGGGGACGCCCCGGACGCCCGCTGGGCCGGCGCCAACGCCCGCGACCGTTTTCTCCTGCGGCGCGCGCGCCTCGGCGTGCAGGGCCAGTGGAGCGAGCCCGTTTCCTTCAAACTCGAAGCCGACTTCGGGAACAACAGCATCGGCGGTCGCTCCGGCTACGCCGCCCAGCTCACCGACGCCTTCGCGACCTACGCCGCCGGCAAGGCCTTCAACGTGCGTCTCGGCCAGTTCAAGACGCCCTTCGGCTACGAACAGCTCACTTCCGACACACGCACGCACACGATCGAGCGCTCGCTCCCGAACGACCGCCTGACCCTCGGCCGCCAGATCGGACTCGGCGTGTTCGGCGAGGCCTCGGCCGGCCGAATCGCCTACTCCACCGGACTCTTCAACGGCAACGGCGCCAACAACGGCGCCAACGACAACGACAACTTTCTCGCAGCCGCCCGGGCCACCTTTTCGGCGGTGCGCACCCGCGTCGACGGCACACCCGTAAGCCTCGCGTTCGGCCTCAACGCCCACCTGTCCCGCCTCGACGCCGCATCCTTCTCCGGCGAGCGCCGCGGCTGGGGCTTCGACGCGCAATTGGCCGTCGGCTCACTCGAGTTGAACGCGGAACTGCTCGGGCTTTCCGCGGAGCCCACCGCCGGCGCCACCGTCCGCTCGGCCGGCTGGTCGCTGCTCGCCGCCTGGACGATCCCGGCCGCCCCGGCATGGAAAGCGGTCGCCCGTTTCGAAAGCTACGAGGCCGACCGCGCGGATGCCGGCTCGCGCAGCGAGAACCTCGTGCTCGGCGCGGTCTACCGGCTGATGGGCGACGATTTGAAGTTGTCCTTCAACTACATCCTCGGCGACCCGGCGGGATCCCCGTCCCGGCAGGGCCGCTTCCTGACCAGCGCCCAACTCGTCTACTGATTTCCTCCCAACGTCGCCTGCCATGCGCACCCTCTCCGTAAACCAGAAAATCGTCTTCGGCTTCAGCGCGCTCGCCGCCCTGATCGTCGTCACCGGCTTCGTCGGCTTCCAGGCCGGCCAACACATCTACCGGCACGTCCAGAAGGCGACCGAGGTCAACCTGCCCGCCGTCAGCCTTCTGCTCGAGATCGACCGCGACCTGCACCAGGCATTGATCGCCGAGCGCACGATCGCGTTCACCGATCCGGCCGCGGCCATCTTCCCGCAACTGCTCAAGGAGCACGAGGAGAACATCGGTCAGGCCGCCGATCGCTGGAGCCAACTCAAGCGGATCGGCTTCCTCCCGGCCGGAGGTGCCGAGCAGGTGGCCGCCTACGACCGCCTGATCGGACCGTGGGTCGAGACCTCGCGCGCCATCGTGCAGGCGCGCCGCGCCTCGGCCTCGGCCGACGTCATCGCCCTCACCCTCGGCGAGTCCGCCCAGCGCTTCTCCGACGCCCGCGAATGCCTCAACGTCCTGACCGAGCAGTTCGACCGGGATGCCGACCTTATGCGCGAGGCCGCCCTTGCCACCCAGCGCCAGGCCACCTTCACCAATCTCGGCGTCACTCTCTTCGGCCTGTGCATGGGCGCCGGCCTCACGTGGTTCGTCGGCGTGCGCCTCACGCGCACGCTCAAGGAAATCTCCGGTTCCCTCAGTGCCAACGCCGAGCAGACTTCCGCCGCCGCCCGCCAGATCAGCACCTCCTCGCAGGACCTGGCCGAAGGCGCGGCCAGTCAGGCTGCCTCGCTCGAGGAGACGAGCGCCTCCCTCGAAGAGATCTCCGGCATGACCAAGCGCAACGCCGGCCACGCCGACGCGGCGCGCAATGTCACCCGGCAGACCCGCGACGCGGCCGACCAGGGCGCCGCCGAAATGACGCAGATGGTGGAGGCCGTCGGCGCGATCGAAGCCGCCAGCGGCAACATCGCCGCGATCATCAAGACCATCGACGAGATCGCCTTCCAGACCAACATCCTCGCCCTCAACGCCGCCGTCGAGGCCGCCCGCGCCGGCGAGGCCGGTGCCGGTTTCGCCGTGGTCGCCGAGGAGGTCCGCTCGCTCGCCCAGCGCAGCGCTCAGGCCGCCCGCGAGACCGCCGAGAAGATCGAGGACTCCGTGCAAAAGAGCCGTACCGGCGCCGAGGTCAGCAGCCGGGTCGCCGCGCGTCTCACCGAAATCACTTCGCGCGTGCGCGAGGTCGACAGCCTCGTCAACGAGATCGCCACCGCCTCCGTCCAGCAGGCCGATGCACTCGCGCAGCTCAATACCGCGGTCACGCAGATGGACAAGGTCACGCAGAGCAACGCCGCCGTTGCCGAGGAATCGGCCAGCGCCTCCGAGGAGCTCAGCGCACAGACTGCCGGTCTGCACGAAGCCGTGAGTCAGCTCGACCAATTGCTCGGCGGCTTGGGCCGGATGCACGACCGCCTCGGCGGGAACGCGTCCGCCAAAGCCGTCCGCCGTCCCCAGCCCCCCACTCTCGCGCGTCCGCCGGCACCCGCGCCGTTGGCCCCCAAGGCGGTGAAGGCCGCGGCCGAAGACAACTTTTTCGCCTGAACGGGCGGGTTTGGACGGATCGGGAGCCGTCCAAACTGCGTGTGGCGATCCGCCGCGTGAGGGCACGCGGCCTACAGGGCGGTCGGCCCAGGATCGTCCGCCCTCCGGCTTAAAGATCGCCCAATTGCGGGCGGAGGACGATCTCCTCGACGACGGTGTTGCGGGAAAGACGGTAAACGTCGAGGAAGGCACGGGCGATGTCCTCGGCCGGCATGAGGCGCTCGCGCTCGACGCCGCTGGCGGACCACGAGGGCGTCCACGTCGCGCCGGGATGCACACAGCAGACGCGCACGCCGACGGCCTTCGTTTCTTCGCGCAGGACCTTGGCCAGGCCGGTAACGCCGAACTTGGCCGCGCAGTAGGCCGTGCCGTTCGGGTAGGCGTCGAGTCCCGCGATCGAACTCATGAAGAATACGTCGCCGCGTCCGCGCGCGACCATGCCGGGCACGAAGGCGCGCGAGACGAGGAAGGCGCTGCGCAGGTTGGCCGCAATGACGCGGTCGAAGTCGGCGACGGAGGTCTCGACGAACCGCGCTCCCGTGAAGACGCCGGCGTTGTTGATCAACACGTCAACCGCACCGAAGCGTTTCGCAACGGCTCCGGCCATCGCTTCGACGGCGACCTCGTTGGAAACGTCGCACCCGAAGACCGCCGCATCGGCGCCGGCCTTTGCGCAGGCGCGGGCGACCGCGTCGAGGTTGCGTTCGTTGCGCGCCACCAGCGCGAGACCGGCGCCGGGCAGCTCTTCCGCGAAAACCCGGGCCAGGGCCGCCCCGATGCCTTGCGAGGCCCCGGTGATCACGACGACGGGCGGCTTTGCTTTCTTCGGCCTCACAGGGACGGTGACTTACGCAGGACGTTGCCGGCGGTCAACAGACCAGGGAGCGAAAGTCCATGAAGTCCGCACTGAAACCGCCCGGCACTCCCTTGCAGATGACGCTGACGGCGTCGTGCGAGTGCAGCGACTCGAGGTGCGAACAGGCGACCTGGAAGTCGGCGATGCGGTTGTCCGACGCCAGCCGTTCGTAGACGAGACGGGCGGCGTCCTCGACGAACTTGATGTAGGCGCCGTTCAGTTCGGCGAAGGCCTGCTCGTCCTCGCGCTTCACCATCACCTGGGTTTCGGTGCGCAGGGCCGCGAGGCAATGCGCGTGCAGGTCCTCGACGGCAAGGCGCGCGCCGGGCGCGAGTTCGACCTTCACGCGGGCCTTGGAGCGCTGGTTGTGCGCGATCGCGAAGGCGTCGCGCGTGTCGCGCGCGTGCTCGGCGAGTTCGGCGCTGCACGGGCAAGCGGACGAATAAACGAAGTCGAATTCGATGAACCGGCGGAATTTCCCCGCGTCGTCGATCGTTCCCTCGAAGGAGACGGTGTAGTACTGGTAGCCCTCGAGGCCGCTGCGCAGGGATTTTTGCAGGAGCGGATACGAGAACGTGAGTTTCACGCGCGCGTGCAGGGCCTCGACCTTGCGCTGGTAGGCCACGAGGATGCGGCGCAGCAGGTCCGGCGTGACGATCTCGTCCTTGTGGTCGTAGAAGGACCGCATGATGCGGCTCATGTTGATGCCCTTGAGGCTCGCCTCGAGCGAGACCGTACCGGTCACGGAGGTCTCGAGAGAGAGCACCTCCCCTTTGCGCGTGCGGTAGCGGAGCGGCAGCCGGAAGCCGGCGATGCCCACCTGCTGGATCGGCACGGGCGCGCCCTGGATGGCATCCACCGCCTCCATCATGTCGGGCAGGCTCTTGCGGTAGGCCGGCGTTACTTTGAAGGCGTGGTCGTAGCGCCGGCGGATGCGCGGGGCCATTCCCCCGGCGGAAGCGTGGAGGAACATGGGTTTCTTGGTCTTGGACATGTCGTTTTTGGGTTTGGGCGGCGGGCGGCTGGGGACGATAACAGCCGTGAAGACATTGCTACGGTCGGGAGGACCGCAGGGATGCCCGACCGCGAAAATCAGGGCGCGTCGGGCCCGTGGTATTCCGCGAAGTTGCGCGGAGTTTCGTAGAGGCGCACGCAGTGCAGGCGTCCGGCCTTGATGTGCGGCGCGATCTCGTTCCAGAAGGCGATCACGAGGTTCTCGGTTGAAGGAATGACCCCGCGCAGGAAAGGGACCTCGTCGTTGAGGTTGCGGTGGTCGCAACGGTCGACGACGGCCTCGTGGAGAATCTTCTTCAGGTCGCCGAGATCCATGATGTAGCCGGTCTCGGGATCGGGTTGGCCGCGCACGGTGACCTCGAGCACGTAGTTGTGTCCGTGCCAGTGCGGGTTGGTGCAGAGACCGTACCGTTCCTCGTTCCAGCGCTGGCTCTTCGTCGGGTTATAAAGGCGATGGGCGGAGTTGAAGTGGACCTGCCGGGTGATCGAGACCACGCCCTTGAGCGGGCGGACGGACGCGGCGGCGGCTTTCGATCGGGCGGCTTTCTTCGGCATGAAGGGAAACGGTGTACCCACAAACCCGACGCGGTCAATCCGGCGGACGAGCCCGGCGCGCGTCGCCAGCGGAGGCGCCCCCGCGGGCCTGCGCTGACTTTGGACATTTCGACCTTCGACCTGCGACTGACCGAAAGTGGCGGGAGCGTCCCGCTCGCGCGCTGCGATCTCGCGACGGGAGCAGGATGCTCCCGCCACTTCGATAAGTAATAATACCGGCGGATTTTCGGGGAATTCTCCTTACAATTTTTTAAAGATTCGCTAGGTTTCGAGCCATGGACTCCCGCGAATCACCCTCGGTCACCGCCTACACCGTTTTGCAGTTCTCGCTGGAGCAAGACCCGCAGGGTAAAGCCAACCAAAAGGTGATTCCCTGCGGTCGTTTCGCTTCCGTCGAAGCCGCGTTTGCCGTCGCCCGCCTCAATGCCGCCAAGGCCTTTGCCGAACTTTCCGCCAAGTCGATCCGCGAGACGGGCCGTCCGGGCCGCGTCACGATGACCGACACGGAGTGGGGCTACGACGTGAAGGTCGAGCATCTCACCGTGCTCCGCTTCTGGGTGCACGACGCCCAGCCGGCCATGCTTGAGACGGCCTGAGGCGCGCAGGCGTCCGGGACCGGCTTCCCCACCCTTTTTGCCATAGCGGGCGCGCAGGAGTTTCCTGCGCGCCTTTTTCTTGGCGGCGTTACTTGAGTGCGGCGGCGATGCGCTCGAGGGCCTTCTCGACGTTGGCGCGGCTGTTGAAGGCGCTGATGCGCACGTGGCCCTCGCCGCACTTGCCGAAGCCGGCGCCGGGCGTGCAGACGACCTGGGCCTTGTTGAGCAGGAGGTCGAAGAATTCCCAGGAATCGCGGCCGGTGTTCACCCAGATGTAGGGGGCGTTGTCGCCGCCGACGCAGGAGAAGCCGAGCTTCGCGACGGCGTCGCGGATGAGGGCCGCGTTGACCAGATAGGCATCGGTCATCGCCTTCACCTGGGCCTTGCCCTGCTCGGTGTAGATCGCGGCGGCGGCCTTCTGCACGGGATAGGAGACGCCGTTGAACTTCGTCGTGTGGCGGCGGTTCCAGAGCGCGTGCACCGAGTGGGCGCTGCCCGCGGCGTCGTAGGCCTGGAGCGCCTTCGGCACGACGGTGTAGGCACAGCGCGTGCCGGTGAAGCCGGCGGTCTTGGAGAAGCTGCGGAACTCGATCGCGCACTCGCGCGCGCCCTCGATCTCGTAAATGCTGTGCGGGATCTGCGGATCGCGGATGTAGGCCTCGTAGGCGCTGTCGAAGAGGATGATGGCCTTGTTGGCGCGCGCATAGGCAACCCAGGCGGCGAGCTGCTCCTTCGTGGCGACGGCGCCGGTGGGGTTGTTGGGAAAGCAAAGATAGATGAGGTCGCTCGCAGTCGACGGGATCGACGGCACATAGCCGTTGGCCGGGGTCGACTCGAGGTAGGTGATGCCCGCGTAGCGCCCGTCGACGTTCGCCCCGGTGCGGCCGGCCATCACGTTGGTGTCGACATAAACCGGATACACCGGGTCGGGGATGGCGAGCTTCAGGCCCTCGGTCGCGAAGATTTCCTGGATGTTGCCGCAGTCGCACTTCGAGCCGTCGGAAACGAAGATCTCGTCGGCGTCGATCTTGCAGCCGCGCGCCGCGTAGTCGTGCTGCGCGATGGCCTCGCGCAGGAAGGCATAGCCCTGCTCGGGACCGTAGCCCTTGAAGGTGGCGCGATTGGCGAGCTCGTCGGCCCCGGCATGCAGGGCCTCGATGCAAACCTGCGGCAGCGGTTCGGTGACGTCGCCGATGCCGAGCCGGATGATCGGCTTGTCGGGATTGGCCTGGGTATAGGCGGAGACGCGCTTGGCGATGTCCGAGAAGAGATACGAAGCCTTCAGCTTCAGGTAGTGTTCGTTGATGCGGATCATGGGCGGTGGAGTCGGCGAAAAACTTGAATAAGCGCCGGGCCGCCGCTTAGTTCAAGCCTCGCGTTGTCGCGAACCACGAGCTCATGCAGACCCTCACTTCGGTATTCGAAATGCAAACCCTCGCCGAGGACCTCCGGTCCAAGGGCCAGATCGTGGGGCTCGTGCCCACCATGGGCGCGCTGCACGAAGGACACCTGAGCCTGATCCGAATCGCGGCGGAACGGGCCGATTCGGTGGTCGTTTCCATTTTCGTAAACCCCACGCAGTTCGGGCCCAACGAGGACTTCAACCGCTACCCGCGCGAACTCGAGAGCGACCTCGAAAAATGCCGCGAGGCCGGCGCCAGCGTCGTCTTCGCCCCCAACGCCGAGGAACTGTATCCGAAAGGCTACTCCACCTACGTCGTCGAGGAGTTCATCGGCAAGCCGCTCGAGGGCGTCTCCCGGCCCAACCACTTCCGCGGCGTCACCACCATCGTGGCGAAACTGTTCAACATCGTGCGTCCCGACTTCGCCGTCTTCGGGCAGAAGGACGCCCAGCAGGTCGCCGTGATCAAGAAGATGGTCAACGACCTGCACTTCATGGTCGACATCGTCACGGCCCCGACCTTGCGCGATCCTGACGGCCTCGCGCTCAGCTCGCGCAACCGCCACCTCACCAACACCCAGCGGCAGGAGGCCCTTGCCCTCCACCGTGCGCTGCAAAAAGCGAAGTCGATGGTGGAGTCCGGCGAGTACCGTTCCGACCGCCTCGTCGCCGAAGCCACCCACCTGCTCGGCGAACACCGGCGCATCCGCATCATCTACACCTCGATCGTGGACCGCTGCACGATGGAGCCGGTCCGCGACGTCATCCCGGGCAAGGCCATCATGGCAATTGCGGCCTGGGTCGACGAGGTGCGGCTGATCGACAACATCATCCTGTAAAAGCTCCTGCGGAGCTTTTATGATCCTCCATCCTCGCTTCACGATTGCCGAGCAGCGGCAACCCTATGTCCCGTCACTATGATGTCATCGTCGTCGGCAGCGGCATCGCCGGCCTGAGCTTCGCCCTGAAGGCCGCGCGTCAGGGGCGTTCGGTCGCGATCCTCACCAAGAAGAACAAGGCCGACTCGAACACGAACTGGGCGCAGGGCGGCATCGCCGTCGTCACCGACCGGAAGGATGACTTCGCCAAGCACGTCGCCGACACCCTTGCGGCCGGCGACGGGCTTTGCAACCGGAAGGTCGTGGAGCAGATCGTGCGCGAGGGCCCCGCGCGCGTGCAGGAACTCGTCGACCTCGGCCTCACCTTCTCGCGCAACAAGCGCGGCGCCTACGACCTCGGGCGCGAGGGCGGCCACAGCGAGCGGCGCATCCTCCACGTGAAGGACATGACCGGGAAGGCCATCGAGGAGGCCCTGCTGCGCGCCATCGCCCAGGAGCCGCAGGTCGCGCTCTTCGAGCACTTTTTCGCCGTCGACATCATCACGCGCCGCAAGCCCGGGCGCCACCGCGTGACCGGACCCGACCGCGTGCGCGGGCTCTACGCGCTGGACGTGCGCGACGGGCGCGTCGTCGCCTTCCACACGCCCGTGATCGTGCTCGCCTCCGGCGGAGCCGGCCAGGTTTACCTCTACACGACGAATCCCGACATCGCCACGGGCGACGGCATCGCCATGGCGTACCGCGCCGGCGTCGAGGTGCGCAACATGGAGTTCATCCAGTTCCACCCGACCACCCTCTACACGACGACCAACGACCGCTTTCTCGTGAGCGAGGCGGTGCGCGGCGAAGGCGCGATCCTGCGCAACCTCGCCGGCGAGGCCTTCATGCGCGGCTACCACCCGATGGCCGACCTCGCCCCGCGCGACATCGTGGCCCGCGCCATCGACACGGAGATGAAGAAGTCGGGCTCGCCGCACGTCTGGCTCGACATCACCCACCGCACCGAGCCGTTCCTGCGCGAGCGCTTCCCGCAGATTTACCAGACCTGCAAGCGCCTCGGCTACAACCTCGCGAAGGACTACCTGCCCGTCGTGCCCGCCGCCCACTACACCTGCGGCGGGGTGGCCACGAACCTCTCCGCGGAAACGTCGTTGCCCGGCCTCTACGCCTGCGGCGAAGTCGCCTGCACGGGCCTGCACGGGGCCAACCGTCTCGCCAGCAATTCCCTGCTCGAGGCCGTCGTCATGGCCCACCGCGGCGCGGCCTCGGTCGAGCGTTACCTGTCGCGCCTGAAGGCGGCTGAAAACGGTCCCCTGCCGGAGTGGGTCGACCTCGGCGGGCACGACTCCGACGAACGCGTTGTCATCAGTCACAACTGGACGGAGCTGCGCCACGTCATGTGGGACTACGTCGGGATCATGCGCACCACGAAGCGACTCGAGCGCGCGCGCACGCGCATCGCCACGCTTTCCCGCGAGATCAAGGAGTACTACTGGAACTTCTCCGTCGACCCGCAGCTGCTCGAATTGCGCAACCTCTGCCAGGTCGCCGAGCTGATCGTCGCCTGCGCCCTCCAGCGCAAGGAAAGCCGCGGCCTGCACGCCATCGCCGACTTTCCGAAGCAACGCAAGGCGGCGCGGGACTCGAAAGTGCGCCCCGGGTAGGCGGCATTCCAGCACCATGTAGCCACGGGCGTCCCCACCCGTGTGGCTGGTTGGGGTCCTGCCATAAACTTAATCTTTCCTCTTAAACTGGCGCTCAAGGCGCGCCCAGGACATGGGCGGCACCATGTAGCCACGGGTGTCCCCACCCGTGCCGCGGCGCCTCCCTGCCACCACCAAACCGCGCCCATGGGGACATGGGCGGCTACAGTGCCGCGAGCGCTCAGGGCTGCCGCGGCACGCTGCCCAAGGCGCGGTCGACCTCGAGGCGCAGCGCGGCGAGCGACATGAAGATGTCGCGCAGGAAGGCGATGAGCGCCGCGATCAGCAGGCTCACGCTCGCGAAAAAGAGGCTCACGATTCCGGCGGCCACCTCGAGCCGCCAGATCGCCCCGACGAAGATCAGCACCACGAGCAGGCCCGCGCAGAAGATGCTCATGGTGTTGAGCGTCACCGCCAGCCGGATGAAACGCGACCGGCGGAACATGATGCGCAGCTGCTGCTCGGCGTGAATGCGGTCGTCCGGCCCCGCCGACCGCACCTGCCCGGCCAGCGCGCGCGTGCGATCCACGATGCGCGCCATGCGGTTGGTCATGGTGAGAAGCAGCGACCCCAGACCCGTGATCAAGATGACCGGCGTGATCGCGAGCTGGATGATCGGCAACAATTCCTCCTGCCGGAAAAGGTCCATGCCGCCAGTGCGGCAAAATTCCCCGGGGCAGGCAACTCCGCGCATTTGCAATCCGGCGCAAACCCGTGTTGATCCCACCCGTCCGTGCCGTCACCGACCACCAGCACCCTTCAGGGCGTCCTCGAACGCCTCATCTTCCTCAACGAGGAAAACCACTACACCATCGCCGAGTTCCGCCCCGACGACCGCGACGGCAAGGTCGTCATCGTCGGCGCCCTGCCCGGCGTGCAGTGCGGAGAAACGCTCCAGCTCGCCGGCGAGTGGACGCGCCACGCCCAGCACGGGGACCAGTTTCGCATCGCCTCGTTTCGCAGCTCCCTGCCCTCCTCCGTGTATGGGATCCGCAAATACCTCGGGAGCGGCCTCGTGCCGGGCATCGGCAAGGTTTACGCCAACAAGATCGTCGACGCCTTCGGCACGGACACCTTCCGGGTGCTCAGCGAGGAGTCCGGCCGCCTGCGCACCGTCCCCGGCATCGGCAAGGTCCGCGCCGCGGCCATCAAGCGCGCCTGGGACGACCAGCGCGCCTTCCGCGAGCTGTACATTTTTCTCCAGACCTACGGGGTCACCTCCAGCCAGTGCGTGAAGCTCGTCAAGGCGTACGGAGCCGAGGCGAAACGCATCCTGATGTCCGAACCCTACAAGGTGGCCCGCGAGATCGACGGGATCGGCTTCAAGACGGCCGACCGCATCGCCATCAACCTCGGTTTCGCCAACGACGCCGCCCCGCGGCTCGACGCTGGCCTGATCTTCGCCCTCGAGACCCTGCAGGAGGAGGGGCACACCGCGCTCCGCGAGGCCGACCTGCGCGACTACGCCGCCGGCCTGCTCGAGACCTCGGCCGAGCGCGTCGAGCGCCGCATCGAGGCGCTCGTGGCCGCCCGCGATCTGGTGCGCCAGGAAGCGCCCGCCCCGCCCGCCGGCACCGCCCTGCCCGGCTCCGGCCTCATCCAGCTGCCGGTCAACGACCGCGCCGAGCAGAAGATCGCCGGCGTCGTCACGCGCCTCCAGCGCGTCGGGAGCGGCCTTCCCCCCATCAAGATCGACGCCGCCGTCGAATGGGCCGAGAAGAAAGCGGGGTTCGCCTTCGCGGATCATCAGCGGACGGCGTTGAAACTCGCGCTCGGGAACAAGCTCTCGATCCTCACGGGCGGTCCCGGCACGGGGAAGACGAGCATCGTCCGCGCGCTCGTCGACATCCTCAAGGCCAAGAAGGTCCGCCTCCACCTCGCCGCGCCCACAGGCCGCGCCGCCCAGCGGCTCGCCGAGACGACGGGCGGCTTCGCCTCGACGATCCACCGCCTGCTCAAGTTCGATCCGGCCAAGGGCGGCTTTCAGGCCAACGAGCATCAGCCGCTCGCCACCGACTTTCTGGTCGTGGACGAGGCCTCGATGCTCGACACGCGGCTGGCCGCCGCCCTCTTCCAGGCCGTGCCCTCGCGTGCCCACCTGCTGCTCGTGGGCGACACCGACCAGCTGCCGTCGGTGGGCGCGGGCAACGTGCTCAAGGATCTCATCGCAACGGAGCGCGTGCCCGTGACGCGGCTGAGCGTGATCTTCCGGCAGAAGGGCCAGAGCGGGATCGTCACGACCGCCCACGCGATCAACGCCGGCGACCCGTCGCTGCCGCCGGCCGTGCGCGAGGTGGCGGAGGCGCAGGCGTGGAGCGACCTGACCTTCGTGAAGGCCGACTCGGCCGAGGACTGCGTACGCAAGACGATCGAGCTCTGCACGACGTATGTGCCGCGTCACTACGCGTGGTTCCACCCGGTGAACGACGTGCAGGTGCTAGCCCCCATGCACAAGGGCGTGGCGGGCGTGGCCAACCTCAACCTGCAGCTCCAGGCCGCGCTCAACCCCGGGAAGGCCGGCGCCGCCGCGCCAGCGCTGCGCGGACCAGGGGGCGAGTTCCGTGCGGGCGACAAGGTCATCCAGCTGCGCAACAACTACGACAAGAACCTCTTCAACGGCGACATCGGCACCATCGTCGCCGTGGACGCCGAGGCGGGCACGATGAGCGCCGATTTCGACGGCACGCCCCAGACCTTCGAGCGCGGTGACCTCGGCGACCTCGCCCTCGCCTACGCCATCAGCATCCACAAGTCGCAGGGCAGCGAATACCCGGTGGTGATCGTGCCCCTGCTCAAGGCGCACTTCATGATGCTGCAGCGCAACCTGCTCTACACGGCGATCACGCGCGGCAAGAAGAAGGTCTTCATCGTCGGCGAGCCGGCGGCCTACGCCATGGCCGTGCGCAACAGCGAGGCCAAGACGCGGCAGACCCACCTGCGCGAGAAGATCGCGGCCCTGGCCGGCTGAGGAACGCCGTCGGTGGGCGAGCGGCCGGTACTTGTCGAGGCGGTGGCAGCGGCCGTAATAACGCAGACCCGACGGGTAGGAACGGCTTTACGCCGCGATCCCACGGGCCGTTCGCGGTCGATCGCCTGAGATCGCGGCATGAAGCCGCTCCTACGCCATCCGATCGCGGCGCGGCCGGCTCAGAACCAGGAGAAGCGCTCCGGCACGAAGACGATGTCGGAGGGCTCGAGCATGAAGGGTTCGCTGGAGCGGCCGGCGAGCACGCTCTGCAGGTCGATGGTGTAGTTCTGGGTCTGGCCGTTGACCTGACGGATGATGACGACGGCCTTCATGTTGGCTCGGGCCGGGTCGAAGCCGCCGGCCTCCATGACCGCCTCGAGGGCGGAGAGCGGGCGGTCCGTGGTGATCTTGCCCGGACGCAGCACGGAACCGTTGACGAAGACGGAGTAGGATGACGAAAGGACCGTGACGGTGACCTCGTTGGAAACGATCTGGGAGGCGTAGAGCTTGGCGAGTTCCTGTTCGACCTGCACGGGCGTCAGCCCGACGGGCGAGAATTCGCCGATGAGGGAGAGGGTGATGCGACCGTCGCGCCGCACCTGCTGCTGGGTGTCGAGGTTGGGGGCGCCGGGAAAGGCGATGCGCAGGGTGTCGCCCTCCCGGATCACCAGGGAGTCGGTCTTGCGCGCGTCGGACGGCATCGGCGGCGGGTTGTTGCCGACCACCGCCGTGGTTTCGCAGCCGGAGAAGGCGGCGGCCGCGACGAGGCCGAGCAGGCCGAACGCGAGACGACGAAGGCCGGGGAGGTGCGGAACGCGGGCGAGGAGGGAACCGGTGATCATGGGAGGAATAGTGGTGAAAAACGGTCGCCGACCTGAGGAGCGATCGACGCACCGAGCGCTCTTGGGGATAGTCCGGACAACGGATGTCATCAAGTCGAAAGCCGGCCGTCCCCGGTGCGCGGGCCGGGGAAAGATTACGTAGCGTGACGGAGTGCGGGACGACTCAACCGGCGGCGCGCTCGACCAGCGCGCGCAGTGTGCGGCCGGGGTTCCAGACGCCCTCGACCATGAGGGTCGTCGCCTGGGCCGGCAGGCCGCGCTCGTGGCGCTCCACCATGCCGATGAGCACGTCGACGGCCGTGGCGCCGATCAGGCGGCCGTTCTGATAAATGCCGCTGCAGGCGCTGTCGGGCGCGGAGCAGGCGAGGCTGACCAGGCCCAGTTTGGCCGGCACCGGCCGGCCGCCAGCCTCCAGCGCCGGCAGGAGCGCCTCGGCACTCGGCGAGATGACGACATCGGGCCGCTCGCGCGCGAACCATGAGGCGAGCGCCGCGGGTGCATCCGCCCACGAATCGAGCAAGAGCGGTTCGACCGGATGAAGCTCGGGATGCTCGCGCCGGGCAATGAGCACGCCCGCCTCCCAGCGTCCCTGAAAACGCGCAAGGTGCGCCTTGAGCACGACCAGTCCCGGCCGCCGGTATCCGCGCCGGAAGCACTCGCGCGCCACGCGCAGGCTCGAAAAGAAATGGTCGTTGCAGACTGTCGTGAGCGTGTGGGTGGGCGACGGCACGCTCAGGCCGACGGCGGCGAAATACTCCCATTTGAGGGCTGGTGTCGGCGTGCCGATGCCGCCGGGGCTGAGCAACAGGCCGCGGATCGCCCGCGTGTGCAGCACTTCGCTGAAGCGCTCGGGCGTCATGCCGTCCTGATGCAGCCAGAATTCCTGCGCCTGATAACCGCGCTCGGCCGCACGCTCGATGGCGCCTTCGCGCATCTGCCGCACCGTCGGGGCATCGGGGGCGCGCCGCCAGCCGTCGGGCGTGTCGAAACACGAGACGAGCGCGAGGATCGGCCGGTCGTTGAGCAGCCGGCCCTGGCGCCGCGTACGCATGAGGGCGGAGACGTAGGGATTGGGCTGGTAGTTGAGCGTGCGCGCCAGGTCCTGGATGCGCGTCCGCGTCGCCGCCGAAATGCGCGGATTGTTGGCAAGGGCCATCGAGACCGTCGCTTCGGTGACGCCCGCACGCTCGGCAATCTGCCGCATGGTGACACGTTCCTGATTCAAAGGGGCAAGGTTATCTAGTTAAGCATCAGGGCAGCCTGGGATGAACCCAGCCTGCACCGATTTATGTCGTTAAGCAAACGTTAGACCTTCGGCGCAAGCTCCCGGGCGACGGCGGCGAGGAGGGTTTCCGCGGTGTAGGGCTTGGTGAGGATCTGGCGAACGCCTTCCTGGGTGATGCGCGAAAGATTGGCCTGCACGTCGAGGCCGGTTGCGGCGATCACGCGTACGTCCGGGTCGAGCCGTCGCAGGGCCGAGACAAGCACGGCGCCGTCCATCACGGGCATCATCACGTCCGTGATCACGAGGACGATCCGCTCGCGGTTGGCGACGAAGACCTCGATGGCCCGGGCCCCATCCTCGGCGGTGAGGACTTCGTAGTCGAAGGACTCCAGGGTCTGGCGAACGACCCGCAGGATCGGAGGTTCGTCATCGACCACGAGAATGCACTCGCCGTGGCCGCGTCGATACGCGGGGGCGGAAGGCGCGACCTCGGGAGGAGGCGCCGCCTGCCCGAGCGCGGGGTCCCGCACGGGAAGGAAGACCTCGAAACGGCTGCCCTTGCCGGACTGGCTGTGCACGCGGATGAACCCGCCATGGCTGCGCACGATGCCTTGGACGGTGGACAGGCCCAGGCCCGTGCCCTGGCCCAGTTCCTTGGTGGTGAAAAAGGGGTCGAAGATCTTTTCCAGGTTCTCCTTGGGAATGCCCGCACCCGTGTCCTCGACGGAGGCGACGACGTAGCGACCGGGCCGGGCTTCGCGATTCATGGCCGCGGACGGACGGTCCACCTCAACATTGCGCAGCCTCACGGCGAGCCGGCCTCCACGCGGCATGGCGTCGCGGGCGTTCACGCAGAGATTGAGCAGGACCTGGTTCAACTGGGTCGGATCCCCGCTCACCGCCGCGAGATCGGCGGGCGCATCCACCTCGAAATCGATGTTTTTGGGAAACGTGCTCTCGGCGATGCCTGCGACCTCACGGGCGATGTCGTCGAGCCGCACGGCCACGCGCTCGCCCTCGACGCCGCGCGCATAGGACATGACCTGCCGGACGAGCTGGGCGCCGCGCCGGGCGTTGGCCTCGATGCTGCCGATGACGCGCAGGCTCTCGGGCTTCGGTTCGTAGCGTTTGAGCAGGTCGACGCCCATGGTGATGGGGGCGAGCAGGTTGTTGAGGTCGTGCGCGATGCCGCCCGCGAGGGTGCCGATGCTCTCCATGCGCTGGGTGCGGAGCAACTGCTGTTCGATCTGACGGCGTTCGGTGACGTCGGTGTTGATGCTCAGGATGGATTTGGGCCGCCGTTCGCTGTCGCGCATCAGCGTCCAACGGCTGAAGACCACGATCTCGGTGCCGTCCTTGCGACGGTGGCGGAGTTCGCCCGACCACTCGCCGGCCTCCATGACCTGCGGCAGCACGGTGCCGCGCGCCGCCACGTCCGTCTGAAGCACGTCGGCGGCGATCCGCCCCTTCACCTCCTCGGCCGACCAGCCGTAAACGCGCTCGGCGCCACGGCTCCAGAGCACGATCCGGCCCTCGAGGTCGCGCACGACGATCGCGTCGCTGGCCTGGTCGATGAGCAGGGCCTGGTCCATGAGGCGCTCGGCCATGCGGAGCCGGTCGGTGAGGTCCGTCATGCCACCGAGCATGCGCACGCCGCGGCCGGCCTCGTCGCGGAGCACGTAGCCCCGGTCGAGGACGTAGACATAGGAACCGTCCTTCCGGCGGAAACGATACTGGTCGGCCCATTCGTTGCCGCCCTCGTCAATCACGCGGTGAATGCCCTGCGCGACCCGGTCGCGATCGTCCGGATGAATCCCGGCAACCCAGGATTCGCTGGTCGGCCGGATCTCGCCGCGCCGGAAACCCGAGAGCGTCTCGAAACCTTCGTTCCACTCGACAACATCCGTGACGAGATTCCAGTCCCAGACGGCGTCGTTCGTCGTGCGGGCGAGCAGGCGGAATTTCTCTTCGCTCTCGCGTATCCGGTTTTCCGCGACCTTCTGTGCGGTGATGTCGGTCATGGTGCCGACGATGCGCTCCACGCGGCCGTCGACGTCCTTCACCGCCACGGCGCGCTCGCGCATCCAGACAACGGAGCCGTCGGGACGGATCACGCGGAAGTCGGCTTCGGTCGCCTCCCCCGCCAGTTGGCGCGCAAACACCTGCTCCGCCGCGGGGCGGTCCTCGGGATGGAGGTGGTTCAGGTAGTCGAGAGGGTCCGCATAAGCGGTGGCCAAAGGCAGCCCGAAGAGCTTTTCGTACGCATGGTTCGCGTAAAGCAGCCGGTTCTCGGCGGGTGCATAATTGAAGAAAACGTGGTCGATGTTCTCGGCCATTTCCCGGAAACGCTCCTCGCTCAGGCGCAGGGCCTCGCGGTCGGCGCGGCGCTGGGTCACGTCGCGGAAGTAGACGGCGAGGCCTTCAGGCGAAGGGTAGGCCCGCACCTCGAACCAGGCCTCGAGCGGCGGAAAATACTCCTCGAACCCGACCGTCACGTCCTCCGCCAGCGCCCGCCGGTACTCGCGCTCGAAGGTGGAGCCCACCGCCGCCGGAAACTCGTCCCAGATGCTCCGGCCGAGCAACTCCTCCTTCGAACGGCGCAAAACGCGTTCGGCCTCGGCGTTGAGATAGGTGAAGCGCCAGTCGCGATCGAGGGTGAAGAAAGCGTCGGTGATGCTGGCGAGGGTCGTCTCCAGCCGCTCGGCGGCGCGGCGCAGCTCCAGACCCGCCTGCTTCTCGACCGTGACATCCTCGGCCATGCCGATCAGGCGGACCGCGTGCCCCTCGTTGTCGCGTTGCGCGGCCACACTGATCCGCACCCAGATCGCCCGGCCGGACTTCGCGAGGTAACGTTTCTCCAACGTGAAGCTGCTGCGCGCACCGCCGAGCAACTCGGCGAGCAGGGCCCGGTTGGCCTCGCGGTCGTCCGGGTGGGTGACCGCGAGAATATCGAGCTTCCGGAGTTCCTCCTCGTCGTACTCGAGCATGCGGCAGTACGCGGCGTTGGCTTCGAGGAAGCGCCCGTCGAGGGTCGTCACGGCGATCCCGGTGGCCGCCTCCGCAAAGGTGCTGCGCAGGTTTCGTTCGCTCGCCGCCAGCCGCGCCTCGCTCGCCCGGAGATTCTCGTCGCGCCGTTCGCGGTCGAAAAGCAGGCGTACGAGGTGCGTCGCGTGATCGATGAGGTTCAACTCCTCCGGCCGCGGCTGGCGCGCCTCGCGATGGTAGATCGCAAACGTGGCCTGTACGCGCCCGTCGCGGTCGAGCACCGGCGTCGACCAGCAGGCCCGCAGGCCCGTCTGCGCGTGCAATTCCTTGGCCGCCGGACGAAAGGATGCCCAGAGCGAATCCTCCAGGATGTCTTTCACGAAAACCGGTTCTCCGCGGTAGGCCGCCGTGCCGCAGGACCCGACGGAAGGACCGGCCTCCATGCCGTCGGAAGCCTCGTTGAAGAAGGCGGGCAGTCCGGGCGCAGCGCCCCGGCGCAGGCGACCCGCATCGGCGTCGAAACGCAGGATCGAGGCGGTCCCGTCGACCTCCAGCCGTTCGACGCCCTGCACGATGGCAAGGAGCACGTCGTCGGCCGCCGTCCCCGAGGAGATGGCCTCCATGATCTCCGCGGCGAAGGCCTGGATCAGCTCCGCGCGCCTTCGCGCCGAGATGTCTCGAAAACTTACCACGGCCCCGACCACGGCTCCGCCGTCGTCCTTCACCGGCGAGCAGACGTACTCCACCGGAAAGGCGGTCCCGTCGCGGCGGAAAAAGACCTCGTCGGACACCCGGCGCGCCACCCCGTCCTGCAGGGTCCGGAGAACCGGGCAGTCCCCGGGCGCGTACGGCCGGCCGTCAGGGTGGCGGTGATGGATGGTGTCGTGGGCAAACCGTCCGATCAGTTCTCCGGACGGCCAGCCGAGGGCGGCCTCCGCAGCGGGGTTCTCGAAGACGATGCGACCCTCCGCATCCAATCCATGGATACCCTCGCCCGCCGAGTCGAGGATCAGGCGCAGGCGGGTCTGGGCGGCGCGCAGGGAGCCCTCCACCGCCAGGCGGTCGAGGTGTCCGCGGAGCATCGCGGCGACATTCTCGACGAGCTGACGCTCCTCCGCGAGGAAGGGTCCCTCGTCCGCGGGCGGTCGTTCGTCGAGGCAGGCGACTTGGATGCCGCCCGTCCGTCCGTCGGCGACCGTGAAGCGTGCCCCGAGGATCCGGGCGTCTGCGCGAAATCCGGGGCTTTCCCCGGACTCGCCGTCGAATTCGACGCGCGCGGCCGTGACCTCCGGGAACTGAAAGGCCGGAGGCAGCACGTTAGCGATGTCGGCGAGCAGGACGGGCAGCGTCCGCCGGTCGTTCCTCAGCAGATCCGTCACGCGATAGAGCGCCGCCAGTTCCTTGCGGCGCTCCGCCAGGTCGCGGGCGAGGCGGCCCGGATCGGCGGCCGGGCCAGGCTCTCCGGGCGGGGTGGCTCCCGAGAACGTATTCATTTCGGCGTTACGATGCCGGGCGGCGCGCCCGGGCCGTCAGGTTGATCGCGGGGGGCCGGGGTCGCCGGCCGGCCGCGCGAGCGCTTCCGCGAGGATCGACACCATCGCATCGATTCGCGGGGGCTTGGCAAGGAAATGCCTGACCCCAAGCCGGTCCAGCCGGCGGACCGTATCGGGATCGTCGAGACCGCTGAAGGCGACGATGCGCACGTCCGGCTCGATCGCCCGCAAGGCGGTGATCAGGTCGGCGCCGTCCATGCCGGGCATGGCCAGGTCGGTGAGTACGACCGCGACCTCCCGGCGCCAGCGGGCAAAGACGGCCACGGCCTCGGCTCCGTTGTCCACGGCCAGCACCCGGAACCCCCGCATGCCCAGCGCACGGCGCACGACGGAGAGGACCGCCGGATCGTCGTCGACCACGAGTACCCTGGCGCCACCGCCCTGCAGTTCGGCGCCTGAATCAGGCACGGCTTCGACCGGGACCGGCCGGCGGACCTCGACGGGCAGCAGCACGCGCACCGCTGCGCCCCCGCCTTCGCGGCTCGCGATCTCAATGCCGCCCCCGTGGCCGCGAACGATGCCGAGGGCCACCGGCAGCCCGAGGCCGGTGCCCTTGCCCACGGACTTGGTGGTGAAGAAGGGCTCGAAGGCGCGACGCTTCACGTCCGGCGGCATGCCGAGGCCGGTGTCCGCGATCTCGACTTCCACGTAACGTCCGACGGCCGTCCCGGGATGCCGGGGCACCTCCCCGGCGGAGAGGCTGCGGAGGCGGCTGGTCACGCGCAGCCGGCCGCCGTCCGGCATGGCGTCGCGCGCGTTCACGCAAAGGTTGAGAAACACCTGCTTGAGCTGGGTGGGGTCGCCGGGGATGGCCGGCAGGTCCGTCGAAACGGCGCACTCGACCGCGATGTCCTTTGGAAAGGTTGCCCGCACGACGGCGCAGACCTGTTCGAAGAGGTCGGCAAGGGCGATGGGGACGCGCGTACCGGGCGCCCCGCGGGCAAACGCCAGCACTTGTTTGAGCAGCGCCGCGCCGCGCGCCGCGCTCTGCTCCATGTTGGTCACGACCGGCAGGAGATCGTCGGGCAGCGCCGCCCGCTTGAGCAGACCCGCCCCCATCACGACCGGGACGAGCGCGTTGTTGAGTTCGTGGGCCATGCCGGCCGCCAGCGTCCCCACGCTTTCCAGCCGCTGCGCCTCAAAAAGTCGCGCGTCGTTGATGACCCGCAGGTCCTGGTCGTCGACGGGAGCGGACTCGCTGACGGCCACGGCCAGACCCGCGTCGATCGGATGCGCCCGAATGCGAAGCGCGGCCGGCCCGGCAGGGAGGCAGCCCTCGAACTCGACCGCCGTCCTTTCGGCAAACGCCCTCTGGATCTCCCGCTCGAAGGGCGTCCCGACCGCCTCCGGAAACTCCAGCCAGATCGGCTTGCCGAGCAGGTCGGCCCGCGCCCGGCCCAACCTCCGCTCGGCGGCCCGGTTGACGAAGAGGAAACACCCGCGCCGGTCGAGGGCGAAGAGCGCGTCGGCGACGGATTCGACCATCGCATGCAATAGCCCCGCCGGCGGAGGATCCGCCGCGCCTCCGTCATCGGGGGAGGACGAGGAGAAGTCCACGCGCGTTTCAGGCCCGCAGGGGCACTTCGATGATGCCGCGGCGCATGGCGTAGATAACGAGCTTCGGCACGGAGCTGAGGCCGGTCTTGCGCCGGATGTTCGAGCGGTGGTTCTCGACGGTGAAACGGCTCAGCCCGAGCTTGCGGGCGATCTCCTTGCTGCTCAGCCCTTCGGCCACGAGGCGGAGGACCACCTTTTCCTGATCGGTTAGTTCCGACGCGACGGCCACGGTGCCGTTGGCCGACATCGCCTTGCGCATGATGCGCTGGGCCGCCGGCGAATAGTGGGTCTTGCCCGCGGCGACGTTGCGCAGGGCCTGCATGAACTCGTCCAGGCTCACCGTCTTCTCGACATAACCTTCCACACCAAGCGAAAGCGCCTCGCTCACCAAGTAAGGGGCGTCGTCTCCCGTGAAGGCGAGAAAACGCGGGCGGTCGCCGCGCTTGGTCGATTCGCGAAGCACCTCCAGCCCGCCGATGTCGGGAAGCACCAGGTCGAGCACGACGACGTCGGGCCGCAACTCCGCGATTAAGCGGCTGCCCTGCCGCCCATTGTCCGCCCGACCGACCACCGTGAACTCGGGGAACTGCTCGATCGCGATGGAGAGAATCTCCTGGAACGTCGTGTGATCTTCGATGATCAGCACCGAGAAACGTTGGCGGGAGGATTTTCGTGTCATCGAGGGGAGTCTGTGAAAACGAACGGCAAGGGCCGCCGGCTGGACAGGCATGGCACCGGCGACGGATCCGGGAGAATCCAGCCGCCGAGTTCTGTAAGAATATCAATGTTATCCGGATACCACAATAGCGATAAACCGCTATTCGCATCGGATCCACCGCCCGGGGAACGCCGAAAAGTCACCCGGACACAGGCATGCGGACGCCTCAGGCGGGAGGGCCCCGGCACCGGGCGCCTGGCAGCCCGCAAGTTTCACCGGCCAGGACGTCGCGTTCTACAACGACTGCGTAGGAGCGGCTTTACGACACGATGGTCTGCGAACGGCGTTCATCGCGGCGTAAAGCCGCTCCTACTCTCAAGCCTGCGCTCTCGTGAAAGAAGCTTGGGGGCTAGCCGTGACGTCATGCCCGGAAGACCGGCAAAAAAAGGCGGCGTGCCGGGGCACGCCGCCAGGGAAGCTGTTCGATTCCGAGGGAACCCGCTCAGAGATCGAACGAGGCGGTGAGGATGAACTGCCGCGGATCGATGATGCGGAAGTTCCACGCCTGGCCGTCCGGATTATAGGCGATGGCCTGGAGGCGGCCGCCCTCGAAGGCGTTGCGCACGTTCAGCTGGAAGCGTGCGCGCACGCGGTCGTCGAAGAGGCGGGTTTCGTACGTCGCCATCAGGTCGACGTAGGTGCGGGCCTTGTCGAAGATGGGACGATTCGGGTCGTACTCGCGCACGGCGCCGTCGGAACTCGGCGCACCGCCGAAGTAGCCGACGACGGCCTTGTCCTCCCAGCGCAGGGCGCCGCCCACGGACATGCGGCGGAGGTGCTTCTGGTCGGTGAGGCCGGCGAGGCGGTAGTTCGTGGTGGCGTTGAAGCGCCACTCGCGGGTCTGCGGCCGGGGCTTGCCGGCGTTGGCCGTGGCGAGGCGGAAGGGCGCCAGGATCAGGCTCTCGTAGAAGCCTCGGGCCTGGCCGGCGGCACCGCTGCCGTAGGCGGTGTTCCACCAATCCTGACCGGCGCCAGGCACGGGTTCGCCCGTGTTGGGATTGATGATGTTGGGGACCATCACCGCCTGCCAGGCGGGCACGTGCAGGTTGATGAACTTCTCGAAGTTCGGCGAGAGCTCGGAATCGATCGCCTGCTGTTTGGCGCCGGTCAGCTTGATCGTCCAGTAGCGGGAGGGGTTGTAGGCGAGCTCGAGTTCCAGGCCCGTGGACGTGACCGTGTTGACCTCGGAGAGACGACCGCCACCGATGTTGCGCACGAAGTCGATGAGCTCGGCCGTGATGCCGGCCGGCTCAAGGTACAAGCGCAAGGCCTCGGCGCGGGCCTGCTCCAGCGTCCAGCCCGGATTCTGGTAAAGCATCCAGGTGGTCGCCTGCTGCTCGAGGTCGAAGGGATCGGAGTTGTTGTTGAGGGCCGTGCCGGCGGTGTTGAGCGAGACCGGCGTGCTCGGATCGAAGTAGGGCCGGAACATGCGCTGGGTGAGCGCGCCGCTCGTGCCGGAACGCGAGTTCTTCTGCACGGTCTCGTACTTGTTGATCTTCGCGATGAGCTTCCCGTCGAACAGGTTGATCGAGAAGCCGTAGTCCTTGCCCTCGCCGGTGGGGTTGGGCACCTGCTCGAGGAAGGCGTTGTACGAGACGGGCTCGGGCAGGAAGCTGTCGGACTCGTTGTAGTGGAGATTCAACCACGGGAAGGGCTTGAAGACGATGCCGCGCGTGCGGGTGGAGCCCTCGTTCTCGATCCAGGCGTCGCTGAAGTTCCAGACGCCGGAGGGATCGAGCATGCGGGTGTCGGGGTCGAGCACGAGCGGGAGGCTGGAGACCTCGCGGGTCTTGTCCCGGCGCCAGCCCATCGTCGGGACGATGCGCTCCTTCCAGAGGAAGCCCTGCCAGACGAGGCCCTGGGTGCGGATCTCGCGCTTGCGGCCGTTGCCGGAGAAGAAAACCTCGCCGATCTCGACCTGCTCCACCGCCGGGACCTGCGGCCCGGAGTTGGTGCTGAACGGATAATAGACGAAATCGTAGGTGCCGCTCGGACGGGCGGGGGCGGCCGGCGCGTACTGGACGAAGGTGCCGGTCTGATTGATCGGCCCGCCGGTCAGGTAGCGGGGCGCCAGATTGGTGTCCGCACCGCGCGACGAGAGGTTGGTGAGGGCGGCGCCCGTCATCCAGGCCTCGTCGGAGACGATGCGGTCGCGCGACCGGAGACCGGCGGGGGAATTGCGCACCTGGCGGAATTCGCCATAGCCCGCGAAACGCTGCCGGCCGACCCAGCGCCGCCAGCCGTTCTCGTTGCTGTAGTCGAGTTCGTACGCGAGGGTGGCGCGGTAGTTGTCGTTGATCTCGGGACGGCGGATGATCTGCGGCTCGGAGGCGATGATGTAGGGCCGCATGAAATACGGGTTGGGCGTGCCGTCGAAGAGGAACTCGTTGATATCGACGCGGAGGATCGGCGGGGCGCCGTCGGAGGCGCCGAGGAAGGCCCGGCTCGCCCGGTCGATGTCCTCGCGGAAGAAGCCGGCCTGCAGGGCGAGGCGGTGGCGGCGGGTGTCGATGAACCACTGCTCGAGCTCGACCTGGTAGAGGTCGGCCTTGTCCTTGCTGAAGTTGGGCGCGAAGAGGTTGACGTTGAGGTAGTCGTAGAGCCCGCGGTCCGTCACGCCGGGCGCCTGATAGAGCGGGAGCAAGGGCTCGCCGTGGGCGCCGCCGCCGCGCAGGATGAGCGTGGAGCTTTGCTGGAAGCGGACCTGCGAGTTGAAGTTGGGGGCAAGGGTCGTGTGGGCGTTGTTTACGGTGTAGAGCGAAACCTCGCCGTTGGGTTCGATGAAGAGACTGGGGCGGGCCCACAGGGTGTTGAACTCGGGGCTGATGCCGCGGGGCAGGAGATTGACCTCCTGGTTCTTGGCGATCGGCCCGATGGTCTGGCCGTTCGGGTAGCGGACGGTCTGCGTCAGCGGGTTCCAGGTCGGCATGCCGGCCTCCTGCCATTCGGTGATGGCGTCGCGGGGCGTGGTCGAGTTGGGCCGCTGCGCGTAGTTGTGATAGGATTCGTAGGAGAGGCGCAGCGTCGTCGAGCGGAAGGGTTTTGCGGTGGCCGCGAGCGTGAGGCGGTTGGTCTTGTTGACGGAAGGCTTCCGCACGTAACCGGCCTGCTCGCCCATGCCCTGGATGCGCAGGGCGAGGCGGTCCTTGACGATGGGACGATTGAGGTCGACGGACGTGCGCCAGCCGCTGCGGTCGTCGATGCGGAGGCTGCCCGAGGTGATCTCGCGGTCGAGGAGGGCGCGGCCGACGATGAGGTTGACGGTGCCCGAGGACTCGCCGAGGCCGAAGATGTTGGAGTTGGGCCCGCGGCTGATCTCCACGGAGTCGAGGTTGTAGGTGTCGACAGGGATGGCGCTGCTCGCGGCGAAGTTGCCTCGGGCGACGTTGGCGGCACCCATGCCGCGGACGCGATTGGCCGTTTGCGGCGACTGCGCGACGGTGTCCACCTGGAAGCCGCGGTCGATCACGTAGTCGGTGTACTGATACGTACCCTCCGTGTTGGCCTCGTACATGAAGATGTCGTTCACGTCGACGGCCGCGGTATCCTGGAGCTGCTGCTTCGTGATCACGGTGATCGACGAGGCGAGATCCTCGATGCGCGTGTTCAGGCGCGTGCCGGAAAGGGAGTTGGAGGCGTAGTAACCGTTGGTCGTCGCCTCGACCTCGAAGGGCGAGAGCGTGACCACCGGCACGTTGGGATCGGTCGCCGATGGAGCCGGGGCGGAGGCGGGACCGGATTGCCGGGCCGCAAGGAGGGCCTGGACTTCGGCTCCGTCGATGGCGCCGTTGCGATTGGCGTCGAAGCGGGCCAGTTCGTCGGCCGTGGGTGCGGGACTGATCTGCGCGGACAGGACGCCGGCGAGCGCGAGGGCCACGCCGGAACCTACGATACGTCGGGCATTCATCGTCGAGTTAGCTAGGGTTTAGGTTGTTCCGGATCGCCTTGGTCGGATGGGACTTCGGCGACCGGGCCAGGCGCAGGCGCGCATGGCGGGGCTGACTGTACGAATGCGCATCTCCTTCCCTAATGCGAACGCCCCGTTATGCTTATCGATGCATAAGGATATGAGCGCGCCCCCGCCCACTCCTCCGTCGATGAAAGACATCGCCCGGCATGCCGGCGTCCACCAGACGACGGTCTCCCGGGCTCTGCGCAACGACCCGCACCTGCCCGCGGCGACCCGCGCCCGCATCCAGGCGCTCGCCCGCGAGCTGGGCTACCGGCCCAATCCCCTCGTTTCCGCCCTCGTGGCGCTGCGCCGGCTGCGCCGCAAGCCCGCCGTCGAAAGCTGCCTCGGGTTCATTGTGCGGGCGCTGCCCCTGCGGCCCACCTGCCAACGCTACCTCGAAGGCGCCCGGGCCGCCGCGGCAAAACTCGGCTACAGGATCGAGGTCTTTCCCGCAGGCGACGGCCCCGGCTCCGCCTGGCGGCTGGATCGCATGCTGCGCACCCGCGGCATCCCTGGCATCCTGCTCGGACCGCTGCCCGAGGCCCGGGGCGGCTTTCCGCTGAGCTGGGACCACTTCGCCGTCGTGGCGCTCGAACACACCTTCGTGCGGCCCGTCTTCGACCGCGTGGCCCACGACAGCTACGCCGGCATGCGCACCATTGTGGAGGCGTGCCGCGGCCGCGCCCGTTGGCGGGTCGGTCTCGTGCTGACGGACGTGGGCCACGAACGCACCCTGCGGTCCAACGCGGCCGCCCTTCTGGTGGAACAGCAGGCGGATCCACGGCTCGAGGCCCTTCCGCCGCTGATCCTCGAAGCGTGGGACCCCGCCGCCTTTGCCCGCTGGCAGGCGGTGCATGCACCGAACGCGATCGTGACGTCCAACGACCTCCTGCCCGACCTCGAAGCCTGGCACCGCTGGATGGCGCCGTTCGAACGTCCGCTCCTTCTCAACGTCAACGCCTGCGCGGAAGGGGGCCATCCTGGCGTCGTGCAGGCCGCCGCGGAAATCGGGGCGCTCGCCACCCGGCTCCTCGTGGACAAGCTGCAGCGCAACGAACGCGGCGTGCCGGCGTTGCCGCAAACCGTGCTCATCCCTGGACGCTGGACCGAGGGTTCGCTCGCGGCCGAGCCGGCTCAGTCCTTGCCGGCCGGCGGCTCCGGAGCGGTCTCCCCGTCAGGCGCCGGCGCCGGCTTCGGCTCCGAGAGCAGAAGCAGCCCGCCAAGGATCAAAATGCCAAGACTCGCGACCACGAACCAGTCGCCGTTGCGCACGTAGAAGCTGTCGCGTCCGACCCAGCGATGATCCCGGGTGACATCGACGGTGGTCGCGCCCCGGAAGTAGATGGTGCCTTCGTCGGCCGGACGGTGCGACACCGCCTGGCGCGAGGCTCCCGAAGGATCCTGAAAGTCGACGCGGCGCAGCACGGCGCGCACACTGCCGAACTCGTCAATCCAACCGCTCCAGCCGCCGTTGCCGCAGCGCAGCACGGGACGCCGTGTCTCGATCGCCCGCAGCACGCTGTGGGCGGCATGCTGGGTGGCCGCGCCGCCTTCCCCGAACCAGCCGTTGTTGGTCAACACCACGAGGAGGTCGGCGCCCGCCCGCGTGCTCCGTCGTGCCAGCTGGGGGAAGACGTCTTCGTAGCAGATCAAGGGTCCCGCGGAGACGATTCCGCCGGGCGTGCGCATGATCAGGAGGGTCGGATCGAGGCCCGCCTCGAAATCCCCACCGACCGGCACAACCTTTTCCAGCCAGCCGAGGACGGGGCGAAGCGGGACGAATTCGCCGAAAGGCACGAGCCGGCGTTTCGTGTAGTAGCGCGGCGCGAGCCCCTCCTCCGGCTCGACGAGGAACGCGCCGTTGCGCCACGCCGGGACGCCGTCGTCGCCCGGCTCGACCCCGATCGACCCAAGCAGGAGCGGGGCTCCCAGCCGCCGCACGAGGGCCTCGGTCCACGCCTGCACGGTGGGATCGCCTTTCACGGCCATCGGGGTGACCGCCTCCGGCCAGAGCACGAAATCCGGCCGGCGGGCGGCCAGACCGAGCGTGGTGCGCTCGAGCACGCCCAGCACTTCGGTCGCCCGCGCCGGATCCCACTTCACGTCCTGCGGGATGTGCGGCTGCACGAAGCCCACCCGCGCGAACGGGAGGTTGAAATGCACGCGGTTGTATGTCTCCTGCACGTGAATGCTGAGGCAGACGAGCAGCAGGAAGAGGGCGGCGAAAAACTCCTGGCTGCGACGGTTCAGGCCCGCGGCGTTCTCGAACATCAGGCGGTGGGCGTAGGCCGCCACGCCGATGTTCATGGCGATCAACACGAACGAGACCCCTCCGGCGCCGGTGAAGGCCGCGATCTGGAGAATGCTCGGATGCTCCCACTGGCTGATCGCCAGCGTCAGCCACGGGAAGCCGCTCAGGAACCAGGTGCGCGTCCACTCGACCAGCACCCAGGCCCCGGCCAGCGCGAGCATGGACAGGATGCGCACCAGCATCGAGCGGCCGGGCATGCGGTGCACCAGGGCGCGCACGAGCAGGAACCACGACCCGACCCAGGCGCCGACGAACGGGCCGAGGAGAAACAGCCCGACCCAGGTCACATTGTGCAGCCACGCGAGGAGGATCGTCCAGGCGACGGCCTGGGCGCCGAGCACAGTCCAGGCGTAAACCTTGAAGGGCGGCTTGCGGTAGGCCCACAGGATGGCCGGCGCCGCAAACATGTAGGCGAGCGGACCGACATTGTACGGCGGGAACATCAGCACCGTCGGCACGACGGTGAGCACGAAGATGCCGAGGGCCGTCAGCGAAAGCGGATACCGCCGCCACAGGGGCGGAGGCTGGTCGTAGGGATTGGCGGCGAGGATCGTCGCGTTGTTCACGCGCCGTGGCACTGCTTGTACTTCTTGCCGCTGCCGCAGGGGCACGGGTCGTTGCGGCCGACCTTCGGCATTTCGCGGCGGATGGTCACGGTGGGCAGCTTGATTTCCGGTTCGGACGGACCCGCGCCGGGGCCGCTCGACGTCACGGTCGTGCGCACCTGCGGAGGCGGGATCGCCGCGTTCTCGGGCCCCTGGGTTTTCGCCGAGCGGCTGAGCAGGGCGAGCATGTTCTCGAAGGCCTGGAGGTTCGACGCGCTGCGGAAGAGCCCGGTGCAGATCTGCAGGCGCACATTCTGCATCAGCTCCTCGAAGTACTTGAAGGCCTCGCCCTTGTATTCGACGAGCGGATCCTTCTGGCCGTAGCTGCGCAGGCCGATCGAGCGGCGCAGCTCCTCCATCTCGGTGAGATGCTCCTGCCAGTGGTGGTCGATCGCGTTGATGACCACGTAGCGCTCGAGGGCGCCGAGGGCCTCGGGAATCTCGACCGACTCCTTCACGGCATAGGCCTGGCGGATGCGGTCGAGCACGATCCTGGCAAGGGCCTCGGCGTCGTCGCCCTTGAGGTCCTCGACATGCAGGCCGATGGGGAAGTGCGTGTTCACCCAGCCGACAAAACCCTCGATGGACGTGGCGGTCGGACCGGACTTCTCGCCGACGCCGGCGGCCTCGATCCGGGCGAGCAGCTCCTCCTCGACCTGCTCGAAAATGATGTCCTTGGAGCGCTCCGCGTGGATGGCGCCGTTGCGGATGCCGTAGATGACCTCGCGCTGCTTGTTGAGTACGTCGTCGTACTGGAGCAGGCGCTTGCGGATGGAGTAGTTCTGCTGCTCGACCTTCTTCTGCGCGCTCTCGATGGAGCGGTTGAGCCAGGGATGCTCGAGCTCCTCGCCCTCCTTCATGGAACCTTCCATGAGCTTGGACGCGAGGTTGCCTTGGAGGAAGAGACGCATGAGGTCGTCCTCGAGAGAGAGGAAGAACTTCGTGCGGCCGGGGTCGCCCTGGCGGGAGCAGCGGCCGCGCAGCTGGCGGTCGATGCGGCGGGACTCGTGGCGTTCGGTGCCGATGACGAAGAGGCCGCCGAGTTCGCGCACGCCCTCGCCCAGTTTGATGTCGGTGCCGCGGCCGGCCATGTTGGTCGCGATGGTCACGGCGCCGCGCTGGCCGGCGCGGGCGACGATCTCCGACTCCTGCTGGTGGAACTTCGCGTTCAGCACCGTGTGCACGATGTTGGCGCGCTTCAGCATGCGGGAGAGGACCTCGGAGGACTCGACGCTCACGGTGCCGACGAGCACGGGCTGTCCGCGCTTGTTGGCCTCCTCGATCTGGCGAACGACCGCGTTGTACTTGTCGCGGCGGGTCTTGAAGATCGAATCGTTCTCGTCGACGCGGATGCAGGGCTTGTTGGTCGGGATGACCTGCACGGCGAGGCGGTAGATGTCGTTGAACTCGGTCGCCTCCGTCTCGGCCGTGCCCGTCATGCCGGCCAGCTTGTCGTACATGCGGAAGTAATTCTGGATCGTGATCGTCGCGTAGGTGCGCGTCTCGCGCTCGATCGTCACGTTCTCCTTGGCCTCGATGGCCTGGTGGAGGCCGTCGGACCAGCGGCGGCCGGGCATGACGCGGCCGGTATTCTCGTCGACGATCATCACCTTGCCGTCCTGGACGACGTACTCGACGTCGCGCTCGTAGAGGGAGTAGGCACGCAGGAGCTGGGAAATCGCATGGATCTCCTCGGAGATGGCTGCGTAGGCCTGCTGGGACTCGCGTTTGCGCTCCTCGCGCTTTTCCGGGGCGAGCGAGCTCTCCTTGTCGAGGTCGGAGAATTCGGTGGCGAGGTCGGGCAGGACGAAGGCGTTGGGATTGTCGGGGCGGAGAAGCGTGCGGCCCTTCTCGGAGAGGTCGGCCTGGTGCTGCTTCTCGTCGATCGAGTAGAAAAGCTCCTCCTTGAGGCGGTAGAGCTCGGCCTTCTGCAGGTCGGAGTGCAGCTCGGTCTCGAACTTGTCGAGGCCCTTGCGCCACTCCGGGTTCTCCATGAGACGGAGCAGCAGCTTGTTGTTGGGCTGGCCGATCTTCACCTGCATCATGCGGCGGAAGGCCGAGTGGCGGTCGTCGGCGGAAGCGCCGGGCTTCTCAAGCAGGTCCTTGGCCTCGGAGACGAAGCGGTTGCAGAGGCGGCCCTGCTCGCTGACGAGGCGCTCGATCGGCGGCTTGAGCCGGGTGAAGGGTTGCTCGCGCTCGATCGGGGCGGGGCCGGAGATGATGAGCGGGGTGCGGGCTTCGTCGACGAGGATGGAGTCGATTTCGTCGACGATGCAGTACCAGTGATCGCGCTGCACCTGGTCCTCCTTGCGCGTGGCCATGCCGTTGTCGCGCAGGTAGTCGAAGCCGAACTCGCTGGCCGTGCCGTAGGTGATGTCGCGCCCGTACATCTCGCGGCGCAGGTTCGACGGCATCTGCTGCTGGATGCAGCCGACGGTGAGGCCGAGGAACTGGTAGAGGTGGCCCATCCACTCGGAGTCGCGGCGGGCGAGGTAGTCGTTGACGGTGACGAGCTGGGCGTTGCGCCCGTTGAGCGCGTTGAGGTAAAGCGGCAGCGTGGAGACGAGGGTCTTGCCTTCGCCCGTGGCCATCTCGGCGATCTTGCCCTGGTGGATCGCGATGCCGCCGATGAGCTGCACGTCGAAGTGCACCATGTCCCAAGTGAGCTCGTGGTCGCACACGATGATCTTGCGTCCGCAAAGGCGGCGGGCGGCGTTCTTTACCGTGGCGAAGGCCTCGGGCAGGATCTGGTCGAGGGTCTCACCCTGCTTCAGGCGCGCCCGGAACTCGTCGGTCTTGGCGCGGAGTTGCTCGTCGGAGAGGGCCTGGTAGGTCACCTCGATCTCGTTGATCTTCGCGACCACGGGACGGGTCGCTTCGAGGAACTTGCGATAGTGCCGGCCGGCGAGGCGCTTGAAGAGAAAGGAAAGCATGAAGAGCGCGAAAGCGTAGGGTGCGCCACCCGGTTGGCAAACGACAAATGCCTCCGAAAAAAGGGCGGTTTCCCTCGGGGCGGGATCGCGACCGACGAGGGGACGGCGCAGGGACGCTCAACCCGACATTGCCATCGGATGTCCCGCCCACCGCCCAGCCCTGTGCCGTTTTGCCTCGACGCCCGGTCCCGCCGAATGCAGCCGTGACGCGTCAAATCTGCGTCCGAAAATATGCGATGGTCCGGCGGAGACCCTCCTCGAGCGGTATGGTCGGTTCCCAGTTGAGGAATTTCTTCGCGAGCGTGATGTCGGGCTGGCGCTGTTTCGGGTCGTCCGACGGGAGCGGGCGGTGCACGATGCGGGACTTTCCGCCGACGAGTTTCAAGGTGAGCTCGGCCAGCTCCAGCATCGTGAACTCGCCGGGGTTGCCGATGTTGATGGGACCGACCGTCGCGGTCTGGTTCATCAGGCGCACAAAACCCTCGATGAGGTCGTCGACGTAGCAGAAGGAGCGGGTCTGGGAGCCGTCGCCGTAGACTGTGAGGTCTTCTCCCTTGAGCGCCTGGACGATGAAATTGGAGACCACGCGCCCGTCGTTCGGATGCATGCGCGGGCCGTAGGTGTTGAAGATGCGGACGATGCGGATATCGACCTTGTTCTCCCGGTAGTAGTCGAAGAAGAGCGTTTCGGCACAACGCTTGCCTTCGTCGTAGCAGGAGCGCTTGCCGATCGGGTTGACGTTGCCCCAGTAGCTCTCGGGCTGGGGGTGGACGGACGGGTCGCCGTAGACTTCGCTCGTGCTGGCCTGAAAGACCCGCGCGCGCACGCGCTTGGCGAGCCCGAGGCAGTTGATCGCGCCCATGACGGACGTCTTCGTCGTCTTGATAGGATTGAACTGGTAATGCGGCGGCGAAGCCGGACAGGCGAGATTGTAGATCTGGTCGACCTCGAACTTGAAGGGGTCGATCACATCGTGCCGGACGAGCTCGAAACTGGGATTGTTCAGCAAGTGGGCGATGTTCGCCTTCCGGCCGGTGAAGAAATTATCGAGGCAGATGACCTCATGCCCGTCGCCCAGCAGGCGATCGCAGAGATGGGAACCCAGAAAGCCGGCGCCGCCGGTGACGAGTATGCGCATACGGCCGGCGAGCGTGGGTGGGCACGGAGACCTTGGCCAGAAAAACCTCGCGAGCCGCCCACCGTCGAACCAAGCCTTGCGAACGGACCGGGCAAAAACCTGAACGGGAGCGACTTTCGTATCCGCTTGGCAATCGGCGGACGACCGGGACCGGCGCGAAGTGTTCCGCGGTTTACAAAAGATTTTTGGTTTGAAGCCACGGCGGGAGCGCGCCAATTCCGCCAGCCGTTCGGTTGCAAAATCGGACGACTACAAACCAAGAAAACCAACCATGACCAAGACCATCAAACTCCTCGCAGTCTTCTCGGCGCTCGCCGCCGGCACGGCTGCACTTGCGCAACAGACGGCCCCCGCCGCCGGCCTGCTCGGTCAGCGCTATGTGGGCGCCAGCTTCGGCTACGCCGACATCAAGAACAGCCCGGTCGACGCCTTCGGCGCCGATGTCGTCGCGAACTTCCCGGTTCGCGCCAACCTCGACGTTGGCTTCGGCTACTCCCGGACCTGGGTGGAGTCGTTCAGCGACATCAACGTCGACGCGATCGGCGCCAACGTCACGTTCATCCACACGGAAGGCACCCTCAAGACCTTCACCTCCCTCGGCCTCGGCTACGCCTGGGGTCCGGGGCGGGCCGAAGCAACCGTGTGGGGCGCCAACGTCGGTGCCGAATTCGCCCTCACGCCGAAGTCCACCCTCGCGGTGAGCGCCGGCTACAGCGACGACTTCAAGAGCGGCAACAACGGCGTCTGGGACGGCACCGCCCGCGCCAACTACTGGGTGACCGACAAGGTCGCCGTGGTGGGCACGGTTTCCTGGCTCGAAGGCGGCGACGTCGCCTACACGCTGGGTACCGTCTTCCGCTTCTAAGCGAAGACCGGACCGAACAACGCAACGCAAGCCCGCCGGCCTCCAGTGCCCGCGGGCTTTTTTGCGCCCTGACTGGCCCCTCCCCGGCGACTTACACGAGACAAGAAAAGGATTACGTAGGAGCGGCTTTACGCCGCGATGTACACGGTCCGCCTGCCATCGCGGCGTAAAGCCGCTCCTGCCATCAAGCCTGACACAATTGTTGGAGTCGGCGTACTACCCTTTCCTCCGAGCCGCCGCCCCCGCCTCGTAGCGCGCCACCCAGGCCCGATGCCAGGGGCCGAAGTTCCCCGCCTCGAGGTGCGCCCGGGCCTGCGCCATCAGGTCGAGATAGAAATGCAGGTTGTGCAGCGTGAGCAGCGTGCCGGCCAACATTTCCTCGGCGAGCACGAGGTGGCGCAGATACGCCCGCGAAAACGTCCGGCAGGTGTAGTTGTCGAGCCCTTCCACGATCGGCGCCGGATCCGTCCGGAACTTTTCGTTGCGCAGGTTCAACGGTCCGTCGGGCGTAAAGACGAGGCCGTTGCGTGCCACGCGCGAGGGCAGCACACAGTCGAACATATCAACCCCAAGCGCGATCATCTTGAGCAACTGCGGCGGCGTGCCAAGGCCCATGGCGTAACGGGGCTTGTTCGCCGGCATGAAGGGCGTGGTCGCCCCCACCTGCTTCAACATCTCCGGCTCCGGCTCGCCCACGCTGACGCCGCCCACCGCGTAGCCGGGGAAATCCATCGCGGCAAGGGACTCCGCCGCCTCCCGGCGCAGGTCGTCGAAGGTCGAGCCTTGCACGATCGCAAACACGTGATGTCCGGCCGCCAGAAAGCCCGAGTCCTCCGCAATCCGCCGGCACTCGCGCGCCCAGCGCTCGCTGCGCGCCACCGCCGCCGCACAGGCGTCGCGTTCGCAGGGCCAGGGCGGACACTCGTCGATCACCATCGCGATGTCGCTGCCAAGGTTGGCCTGGATCGTCATCACCTCGCGCGGACCGAGGAAGAGCCGTGCGCCATCGAGGTGGGACTGGAAGGCGATGCCGTCGTCGCGCACGTCGCGCAGCTTGGCCAGCGAGAAGACCTGGAAGCCGCCGCTGTCCGTCAGGATCGGCCGCTCCCAGCCCATGAACCGGTGCAACCCGCCCAGGTCGCGGATCAGCTCGCTCGTCGGACGCAGGTTGAGGTGGTAGGTGTTCCCGAGAATGATCTGCGCGCCGATCTCCTGCAGATGCGCCGGCGTAAGCGCCTTCACCGTGCCCTGAGTCCCGACCGGCATGAAAATGGGGGTCTCGACCACCCCGTGACGGGTCCGCAGCCGTCCACGCCGGGCTGCGGTTTCCGTGTCGGTTCTCAACAGATCGAAGGGGTCGGGCATGGGCGTGCGTCACCCTACCGGCACGCTTGACCCCCCTGTCAATCCGCGAGCTAATCGCCGACTACACCCGTGCTGCTCGTCATCGACAACTTCGACTCCTTCACCTTCAACCTCGTCCAGTACTTCGGCGAGCTCGGGGTGACCCAGCGGGTCTTCCGCAACAACGAGATCACGCCCGCCGAGGCCCTCGCCCTCAATCCCGACCGCGTGCTCATCTCGCCGGGGCCCTGCTCGCCGTCCGAGGCCGGCGTCTCGCTCGACATGATCGCGGCCTTCGCCGGCCGGAAACCAATCTTCGGCGTCTGCCTCGGCCACCAGTCGATCGGCCAGCACTTCGGTGGGAAGGTCGTCCGCGCCAGCCGTCTGATGCACGGCAAGACCTCACCCATCCTGCACCGCAACACCGACCTCTTCCAGGGCATGCCCCAGGGCTTCGCGGCCACGCGCTACCATTCGCTGCTCGTCGAACGCGCCTCCCTCCCCGACTGCCTCGAGGTCACCGCCGAGACCGCCGAGGGCGAGATCATGGGCCTGCGCCACAAGACCCTGCCGGTCTGGGGCGTCCAGTTCCACCCCGAGTCCATCGCCACCGAGAACGGCCTGCAGATCCTGCGGAACTTTCTTTCGCTGAACTAATCCCTTCCTCCCATGCGCTGTCCCAAGTGCACTTCGATCGAGGACAAGGTCATCGACTCCCGCATCAGCCGGGAGGGCAACTCGATCCGCCGCCGCCGCGAATGCCTCGAGTGCGGCCACCGCTTCAGCACCACCGAGCTGCTCGTGCGCGAGGGCATCGTGGTCATCAAGCGCGACGGCCGCCGCGAGGACTTCGACCGCGAGAAGCTCGTTCGCGCCGTCCGCGCCGCCTGCCACAAGCGCCCCGTCGACGCCGAACAGCTCTCCATGCTCGTCGAGGACGTCATCGACATCCTCGAGGCCCAGTACGAAAGCGAGATCCCCTCGCGCGCCATCGGCGACGCCGTGATGGAACGCCTGCGCCGCATCGACCAGGTCGCCTACGTCCGCTTCGCGAGCATCTACAAGCAGTTCCGCGACGTCGCGGAATTCATGAACGAGATCAACGCGCTCGACAAACCGAAGCAATGACGTCGCGCGACGACCTGCGCCGCCTCCATCTCATCGACGGTCTCTTCGCCCACGTCACCGGCCACGATCTCCACCTCGCGCGCCAGATCAAGGAGGCCATCGCCTTCAGCCTCGCGGAATTCGAGGCCCAGACCCGCGCGCACCCCGACTACGCCGCCAAGTACGACGCCGCCTTCAACGCCGCCGCCGCCGACCTGCTCGCCAAGCTGTTCACGCATCTGCCGCGCCACGGGTTCTACCACTGGGACGCCTCCCTCACCCTCGCCTCGGCCACGCCGCTCTTCACCCGCGCCGAGGTCATGGCCGGTCTGAAGCACCTCGCGCGCTACCGCGAGTCCACGCTGCTCGTCACCAACCTCCGCCCCGCGCTGCTCCCGCCAAGCCGCCGCGCCACCGCGCGCCGCAAGCGCGAGTACGAGGACGCCCTCGCCTTCATTCACGAACTCGCCGCCGCCCGCACCGCCCGCAGTGCCAAACTGCACCTGCTGTTCCTGTAGCAGTGCGTCGAGACGGTACCCGGCACGGGTGAGGACACCCGTGGCTACATGAGGCCCGCAAATTTCACCGGGCCGCCCATGTCTCCACGGGCGCGGTGTAGGGCGTCCGCCGAAGCCACGCTCAACCCGCGCCGCCGCCGCCGGCCGACTTCGGTTTGAAGGACGCGCGGAAGCTCGCCTTCAGATAGTCGCGGTTCATCCGCGCGATGAAATCGTGGCTGATGAGCTTCGGGCAGGCCGCGCTGCACTCGTACTGGTTGGTGCAATTGCCAAACCCGAGTTCGTCCATCTTCGCCACCATGTTGAGCACGCGCGTATCGCGCTCGGGCTGGCCCTGGGGCAGCAGGCCGAGCTGGGAGACCTTCGCCGACACGAAGAGCATGGCCGAGGCGTTCTTGCACGCGGCCACACAGGCGCCGCACCCGATGCACGCGGCGGCGTCCATCGCCAGGTCGGCATTTTCCTTCGGAACCGGGATCGCGTTGGCGTCGCAGGCCGAACCCGTGCGCACGCTGATGAAACCGCCGGCCTGCTGGATCTTGTCGAAGGACGAGCGGTCCGTGATCAGGTCCTTGATGACCGGAAAGGGATTCGCCCGGTAGGGTTCGACGGTGATGACGGCGCCATCGGAAAAGCTGCGCAGGTACGTCTGGCAGGAGGCGATGCCGCGGTTGGGACCGTGCGGCTTTCCGTCAATGACCAGCGAACAGGTCCCGCAGATGCCCTCGCGACAATCGTGGGCGAAGGCGATGGGCTCCTCGCCCTTCCGCTCGAGTTCGTCGTTCACGACGTCGAGCATCTCGAGGAAAGACATGTTCGGGTTGAGGTCCTTCGCCGGGTACTCGACGAAACGACCCGGCTGCCCCGGCCCGGCCTGACGCCAGATGCGGAGGGTGACGCTGATGTTGCGGGAAGAGGAGGCGACCATGGAGGAAAGGGCTGAAAGGCTGAAGGACTGAAGGGCTGAATCGTTCGGCAAGGGCGGGATTGGCGAAGGGCTCGCGGATCGATCGGCTCGGTTCAGCCTTTCAGTCCTTCAGCCCTTCAGCCTTTCGCTATTTGTACGAGCGTACGCTCATCTTCACGAATTCGTAGTTGAGGGGTTCGACGTTGCGAAGCGGGGCCTGGCCCTCGCCTTGAAATTCCCAGGCGGCCACGTGAGCGAACTTCTCGTCGTCGCGTTTGCACTCGCCGTCCGGATGCTGGTACTCCTCGCGGAAGTGGCCGCCACAGCTCTCCTCGCGCTCGAGGGCGTCGCGGCACATGAGCTCGCCGAGTTCGATGAAGTCCGCCACGCGGCCGGCGCGTTCGAGGGCCTGGTTGAGGGTGTCGCCGGAACCGGGCACATTGACGTTGGCCCAGAACTCCTCGCGCAGTTTCGGGATCTCGACGAGGGCCTTCTGCAGGCCCTCGCGCGTGCGGGCCATGCCGCAGTAGTCCCACATCAGCTTGCCGAGACGCTTGTGGAAGTGGCTGACGGGCTCCTTGCCCTTCACGGAGAGCAGCCGCTTGACCATCGAGGCGACGGCGTCCTCGGCCTGCTTGAACTCGGGGGCTTCCGTCGACGGACGCGAGCCGGGCTTCTGGCCGGCGAGGTAGTCGCCGATCGTGTACGGAATCACGAAGTAGCCGTCGGCGAGCCCCTGCATGAGGGCGGAGGCGCCGAGACGGTTGGCACCGTGGTCGGAGAAGTTGGCCTCGCCGAGCACGAAGAGGCCCGGGACGTTGGACATCAGGTTGTAGTCCACCCAGAGCCCGCCCATCGTGTAATGCACGGCCGGGTAGATGCGCATGGGCGACTTGTAGGCGCTCTCGTTGGTGATCTCGTGGTAGATGTCGAAGAGGTTGCCGTAGCGTTCGCGCACGAGGTTCTCGCCGAGCCGATTGATCGCATCGGAGAAATCGAGGTACACGCCCAGGCCCGTCTCGCCGACGCCGCGCCCCTCGTCACAAACGCGCTTGGCGGCGCGCGAGGCGACGTCGCGCGGGGCGAGGTTGCCGAAGCTGGGATAGATGCGCTCGAGGAAGTAGTCGCGATCCTCCTCGGGGATCGCGTTCGGATCCTTTTTGCAATCCTCCTTTTTCTTCGGAACCCAGATGCGACCGTCGTTGCGCAACGACTCCGACATGAGCGTGAGCTTCGACTGGTAGTCGCCGGTCACGGGGATGCAGGTCGGATGGATCTGCGTGTAGCAGGGGTTGGCAAAGCAGGCGCCGCGCTTGTAGGCGCGCCAGATCGCGGTGGTGTTGGAGCCGCGCGCGTACGTGGAGAGATTGAAGACGTTGCCGTAGCCGCCCGTGGCGAGGATGACGGCGTCGCCGGCGAAGCGCACGAGCTTGCCCGTGACGAGGTCGCGGGCGATCACGCCCTTCGCATGGCCGCCGACCAGGACGAGGTCGACCATCTCGTGTTGCGTCACGAGGCGGACCGCTCCCTGCCCCACCATCTTGGAGAGGGCGGAGTAGGCGCCGAGAAGGAGCTGCTGGCCGGTCTGGCCGCGGGCGTAGAAGGTGCGGGAAACCTGCGCGCCGCCGAAGGAGCGGTTGGCGAGCAGGCCGCCATACTCGCGGGCGAAGGGCACGCCCTGGGCGACGCACTGGTCAATGATGTTCACCGAGACCTCGGCGAGTCGATGCACGTTGGCCTCGCGGGCGCGGTAGTCGCCGCCCTTGAGCGTGTCGTAGAAAAGGCGATACACGCTGTCGCCGTCGTTCTGGTAGTTCTTGGCGGCGTTGATGCCGCCCTGGGCGGCGATCGAGTGGGCGCGGCGCGGGCTGTCGTGAAAGACGAGGCACGTCACCTTGTAGCCGAGCTCGGCGAGGGTGGCGGCGGCCGAGGCCCCCGCCAGGCCGGCGCCGACGACAACGACCTCGTACTTTCGCTTGTTGGCCGGGTTGACGAGTTTGATCTCCGCCTTGTGCTTGCGCCACTTGTCGGCGAGCGGTCCGGAGGGAATCTTGGATTCGAGTTTGGCCATGGTGGAAGGGAAAGGCTGAAGGGCTGAAAGGCTGAAGGGCTGAAGCGGAGGGAGGGGGCCGGAGGCTTGGTGTCGGGACGCGAGGCAGGTTCAGCCTTCAGTCTTTCAGCCCTTCAGCCTTTTCGCCCGACAGGGCGAGGGCGGCGGCCGGGCGGAGCTCGACCTGCCCGAGCAGGACGGCGCCGGGGATGGCGAGGTTGGCCAGGAAGTAGGCGAGGCAGAAGACCGCCGTCACGCGGCGCAGGCCCGTCGCCCACGTCCGGTTTCGCCAGCCGAGCGTCTGAAACATGCTGTCGACCCCGTGCAGCAGGTGGAAGCTCAGCAGGCCGACTGCGACGATGTAGAAGAGCGAGACTGCCGCGTTGCGAAAACCGTACACGACCATGCTGTGCACGTCGGCCACCTGCGTGCCGGCGGCGATCACCGGGAAGCCCGCGACGCGGTACTCGCCCGTCATCGTGTAGGCCGGAAGGTTCGCCTTGAAATGTTCGGCCTGCACGCCGCCCAAGGTGAAGTGGGCGAGGTGATACACGATGAACGCGAGGACCACGAAGCCCGTCCACCGCATCGTCCGCGAGGCCAGCGTGGCCTGGATGGTGTGCTTCACGCCGTAGGCTTCGCCTCCGCGCGCACGCTTGTTCTCGAGGTTGAGGACGATCGCGGCCCACACGTGGATGACGACGGCGGCCAACAGGCCAAGGCGCGCCAGCCAAAGCAACGGACCGAGGCCGTGCAGGAAGGCGGCATAACCATTGATTTGATCGGGGTGGGCGAAGATCTGCAGGTTCCCGACCAGGTGGCCGATCGCGAAGCCGACGAGAATCAGGCCCGACACGGCCATGAGGAATTTGCGGCCGATCGAGGAGCGAAACAGGTTACCGATGAGACTCATCGCAAAAAGGTGGGTAAGGTCAGCAGGGAAGCGGCGTCGGGAACGGCGCTGCGGGACGGTTGTTAACCAAGGACCTGCGCGAATGTAAAGGCCGGGGAAAGATCGCGCCAACGGCCCCCGGCCATATAAGTGACCCTTACTCCGGCGAGAAGCCGCCGGGCCGGGCGCATTCGCCCCAGAATTGCGGGGGACGTCTCTCCGGACACCGGGCTGAGGTCAGCTCCGTCCGGCGGCCAGTGGCTTCAGCAAGGCGAACTTCCCGCTCGCCGCCGGCGGGATGAATCGCCGGCGGAAGGCGGCCACCCGGGCTCCGAAGCCGAGGAGTCCGGACAAGGCCGCCTCGAGTTCGGGCGGCGCCACGTGGTCGGCCACGTAGTGGAAGTCCCAGCGTTTCTCGCCGGTCTGCACCAGCGAATAGTGCCAGCACGCGAAGCCCGGCGGCAGGGCCGCGTCGACATCGGCCGGCGAGACGAGCGAACCGTCCGGACGAAAATACAGGTTGCCCTCGCGCCCCAGCAGGCGAAATCCGGTCGGGAACTTCTGCACGATGTCGCCCGTGTGGTAGCGCAGGAGCGGCATGGCCTCGCGGTCGCGCGTGGTCACCTGGATCTGGAAAACGTCCTGGAGCCCCCGATACGGCACGAGTTCGACGAAGGCGTTGGCGTCGATGACGCGCGAGTCGTCCTTGAAGGCCTCGCCGACGAAAAGGTACCCGGCCTCCGTCGACCCGTAGAGGTCGACCTGGGGCGCCGGAAAGGCCTCGGCGATGCGCGCCGCGTGCTGGCGGCTGGCCTTGCCGTAGGTGAGGATGACCGCCTTCACGCTCGGCACGGTGACGTGACGCTTCTGCACGGCGCGGGCGAGCAGCGAAAGATAGACCGGTTCGCCTTCAATAATCTCCGGCTGCACGGCCTGGAGCTCGACGACGATGCGGTCCCATTCCGACTCCGGGAACACAAACGGATCGCTGGTCAGGTTAAGATAGACGGTGCCCTCGAAGTAGCGGTGCGGAAACGGATGGTCCTCGTACGGACAGAGGTTCGAGGAGCAGCCGACCGGCGCGAGCACACACTTGCGATGGGGGCGCTGCGCGAACGGACGCAGGATCGGCGACGCGAGGTAGGCGCGCTTGGTCTGCTCGTTCCACCAGCCGTCCTCCATGATGACGGTCATCGGCGACTGGGTGGTCCCACCCGTGCTCTCGTACTCGAAACGCTTCTCGGCCAACCCCTTCTCGACAACGCGATAGTCCTCGAAAAAGGCCTGGTGCCCGCGCTGGACGATCTCCTGCTTGGTCAGCACCGGGATCTCCCGGTAGCACGCCCATTGCAGAGGCTCCGCATGCAACGCGAACCGCTGACCGTAGAGGGGGCTTCGCTTGTAGATCCGGCGGATTTCCGTTTCCAGCGGCGGGGGCACCCCTTCGGCTCGGGCCGGGCCCAGCGTCTGCGGATCGTTGGCGAAAAGTGGCGCGGTCATCTTCAAGGTGCGCAGCTAATCCGCGGCGCGGGCTAAGTCAAACGCCCGGTCTTGCCGAGCAGCGTCGCGAGGACCGCGAGCAGCCGTTCCGCCGTGTAGGGTTTCGCCAGGCGGCACTCGACGCCCCTCGGCTCCGCCGCCTCGCCCGATCCCGTGGCGAGGTTGCCGCTCGCCGCGATGATCCGGACGCCGGGCTCGACCCGCCGCAGGGCCGCGATCAGGGCGGGCCCATCCATCACCGGCATCATGATGTCGGTGAGCACCGCGGCGATCTGCCCGCGGTGCGCCACGAACCGCCCGATCGCCTGCGCGCCGTCCTCCGCAGTCAGCACGCGATAACCGAAGGATTCGAGCGTCTGGCGGGTCACCGTCAGGATCGAGGCCTCGTCGTCGACCACCAGAATGAGTTCGCCGTCGCCCCGCGGCGGCCCGGCTTCTTCGCGGACCTCCGCCGCCTCGCCCACCGGCTCCAGCGCCTCCTGCCGCGCAGGCAGGTAAACGCAGAACGTGCTGCCCCGGCCCGGCTCGCTGCGCACGTCGAGCCAGCCGCCGTGGCTCCGGACGATCCCCAGGACGGTGGAGAGGCCGAGTCCGGTGCCCTTGCCGACCTCCTTGGTCGTGAAGAACGGGTCCCAGATGCGCTCGAGCAGCTCCGGCGCAATGCCCGTGCCGGTGTCTCCGACCTCGATCGTAACGTAGGTTCCGGGCGGGACGGCGCGCGCCGCCGCGGCCCCCGGCGAAGCGACCTCGCGGTTGCAGGTGCGCAGCGTGAGCCGCCCGCCCTCGGGCATCGCGTCGCGCGCATTCACGCAAAGGTTGATCAGCACCTGGTTGAGCTGCGTGGGATCGCCCGTCACCTCCCGCAGGTCGGGCGCCTCCTCGCGCACGAAGACGATGTTCTTCGGGAAGGTGCTCGCCACGATGCCCGCCACGTCGCGCACGACCTGGCGGAGCTGGAGCGGCACACGCGCGCCGTCGACACCGCGCGCATAGGACAGCACCTGCCTGATGAGGTCGGCGCTGCGCTGCGCACTGCGCTCCATGTTGGCGACGAGCGCCCGCACCTCCTCGCGCGGATCGAGCTGCTTGAGCAGGCCCACGCCCATCACGATCGGCGCGAGCAGGTTGTTCAGGTCGTGCGCCATGCCTCCGGCGAGCGTGCCAATGCTCTCCATGCGCTGCGCACGCAGGAACTGCTCCTCGAGCCGCCGGCGCTCGGTGATGTCCGCATGGATGGCGAGGATCGACTTCGGGCGACCTCCCTCGTCGCGCACCAGCGTCAGGCGCACGTCGACCGAAAGATCCCGGCCGTCGCGCGTGCGCGCCGCCAGCTCGCCCTGCCATTCGCCCTGTCGACGCAGGAACCCGAGCGCCTCCGCGTGCTTGGGTTCGGGATGCGAGAGCAACTCCGCCGCGACCCGGCCCAGCGCCTCCGCCCGCGGCCAGCCGTAAAGGCGTTCCGCCCCCTTGTTCCAGTAAACGATGCGGCCGCCCATGTCCTTCACGAGGATGCCTTCGTGGGCCGCGTCCAGCAGGGCGGCCTGCTCCGCCAGGCCCGCCTCGATGCGCCGGCGCTCGGCCACTTCGGCGCGAAGGCGCTCGGTCGCCTGGGTCAATTCCTCGATCAGCCGCGGGCCTTCCGCCGGATGCTCCTCCTCGGTTTGCCGGGCCGCCTCGCGCCGGAGCGCGCGCAGGTGCCGCTCGCCCGCCGCACGGCGGGCGGCATTCGCCTCCACCCCCGCCTGCGCCGACTCCAGCGAGGCCAGGAAGGCGGCCTCGAGCAGCCGCACCTTCGCGTGCGCTCCCCAGCGATGGTAGCCGAGCCAGGCCTGGCGACGGTAGGACTCGGCCAGGCGCGGCTCGCCAAGTCCGTCCAGCAGGTCCGCCGCCCGCTCGCAGGCCCAGGCCTCCCACTGGCGGAAACGCCCCGCACGCGCGGCCGCCACGGCCTCCTCGTAGCGCGCCAGCGCCTCGTCCGACGCGCCCGCCCGGCGGGCGGCCTCGGCCCGGCCAAGCGCCAGTTTGAAGCGGTAGTTGGTCGGGCAATACAGAGCCCAGGCCTCGAGCAGCGCGAGCGCCCGCGCGGGGTCCTCCCCGGACGCGGGGGCGCCCTCCGGCCCGGCCGCCGTCTCCAGGAGCAGGCGCGTGAAGACGTGCTCCGCCCACGGCAGCAGCCCCTGCGTGCCGACGTGGTCGAGCAGCGGCTCGGCGGCATCCGAGGCCGCCCGCGCCTCGACCACCCGGCCGAGCAGAAGCAAGGCCTGGCTCTCCATGATGCGGTGGATGCACTCGACCTGCCTGCTGCCCGGGGGCTTTGCGGCGGAGCTCGCCGGCCGGGCGGCCTCCTCCCCGTCGAGGAGGTCGAGCACCCGCCCGGCGCCCTCGATGAGTTCGACCGCCCACTCGTTTGTGCGCGTGCGGCAGAACTCCAGGGCGTGGCGCGCCTCCTGGCGCAGGGAGGACAGCGCCGTTCCCTGAAAGAACCGGCAGTAGAGATTATGCCCGAACGCGTACGCGGCGTACTGGAGGTTGCCCGAGCGCAGCCCCGCCTCCCAGGCGAGGGCGTAGTCCTCGCTCGCCTTCGCGAGCGGCTCGAACCAGTGCCGCCACGAACTGCCCGCCATCAGCCGGAACACGCTGTGGTCCGACGCCTCGCGAAAGGTTCCGTCCATCAACGCGGCCGCCAGTTCGCCGAAGGCGCGCGCCCCCGCAAGGTCCCCCTCCACCCGGACCAGCAGGCCGGCGAACGCCGTGTGACTGTAGCCGACCTGCGGCACCGGTCCGTGGCGCAGGGTGAGCGCCACCACCTTCGTCACCAGCACGCTCCAGAGCCGCGGGTGGGACCGGTAGGCCGGCGGCCCCATGGTGATGAGCACCTGCGTCACCGCGAGGATGTCCGGATCCGACATCGGCGGAGCCTCGCGCCAGTCCGTCGCCGGGCGCCCGGCGAGCAGCGCGCGCACCTCCGCGATGCCGGCGGCGCGCGCCTGGTCCCACTCCGCCTCGGGCAGATCGACTCCCAGCGCGGCCAGCGCACGGCGCCCGGCGGCGAGCGCCTCCGGGTAACGTCCGCGCAGGGTGGCGTGCACGATCTCCACGCACAGCGCCTCCGCCTGCTCGCGGGGCCGGCGCGAACGCGCCACCGCCTCCGCCACGACCCGCGCCCCCGTCGCCCTCTCGCCCTCGAGGAACTCGCCCTCGGCCCAGTCCTTGAAAAGCTGGCGCGCGATCTCGTAGTGATTGTTCCAATACACATCGCGCAGGCCCGGGGAGGAGAGCAGCTCGCCGGCAACGCGGAAGAAGCCCAGCGCCGCGCGATAGGCCGCGGCCGCGCGCGCCCGGCTGCCGGCCTCCGCATTGAGGGAGACCAGGTGCAGCCGCTCGGCCGCGTCCCCCAGGAGCGCCCGGCCTGCGTTGAGCAGCTGGGTCACCTCGAGCAGGCGCTCGTCGCGCTCCGCCGGCGACAGGCGCGCGACCAGCAGCCGGCCGATGCGCAGCTGGACGGCCGGGAGGTTCGACGGCGGGATGAGCGCGTGGGCCGCCTGCTGCACGCAGTCGTGCCGAAAGGCGTAGCGTCCGGAACCCGCGTCCACCAGCAGGCCCGCGGCCAGGGCGCGCCGCAGGTCCGCCTCGCAGGAGGCCTCTTCGCGGCCGGTCGCGAGGGCGAGGGTCCCGAGTTCGAAACAGTTGCCCAGGCAGGCCGCCGTCGCGAGCAGGTCACGACTGCCTTCGGACAAGCCCCGCAGCCGGCGGACGAAGACCTGCACGACGTCGCCGCGGCCGCCGTCGGCAAAGGGATCTCGCGACCACTGCCACGCGCCGCGGACCCCCTCCCGCCGGAGCTCGCCGCCGGCCTGCAGCTGGTCGAGCAACGCCTGCACGAAAAAGGGATTCCCCGCCGTCGCCCCGTGGAACCCGGCGGCAAGCCCGTCGAGGTCGTCCACGGCCGGAGCGAGGACGGCGCCGAGCCATCGGGCAATCTCGGCTGCCGAAAGCGGCCGCACCGCGAGGTTGACGAGGGGCGCGCCGCCGCGTCGCAACTCCTCCACCGCCACCGCGAAAGGATGGACCGCGTCCACTTCCTCTTCGCGGCTGGCCGCCACCACGAGCACGTAGCGAAGGTCCGCATCGACGCGCAGTTCGCGGAAGACCGTGAGCGAGGCCGCATCGGCCCATTGCCAGTCGTCAATGAAAAGCACCACGGGATGCTCCGCGCGACAGAACACGCCCAGGAACCGGCGCAACACCGCGGCGAAGCGATGCGGCGCCTCCAGCGGACTGATTTCCGGCACCGGTGGCTGCGGTCCCAGCAGCTGCTCGAGATCGGGAATCAGCTCGGTCAGCAGCCCGCCGAGCTCTCCGACCGCACCGGCAATGGCCTCGCGCCACCGCACTCGCCGGCCGTGATCCGCCCCCGTCGCCTCCGCGACCAGCTGACCGAGCGCCTGGCGCAGTGCCGAAAGCGGCAGATCGCGCTGGAACTGGTTGAACTTTCCCTCGACGAAGAACCCGTTCTTGGCCCGCACCGGCCGGCGCAGGGCCTGGATCAGCACGGTCTTCCCCGAACCGGACTGGCCGGTCACCAGCAGCACCTTGCCGCGACCGGCGCCGGCCTCGGCAAACGCGCGCTCGAGGGCCTCGAGTTCTCGCTCGCGCCCAAACAGCCGTTCCCGCACAGGGACGGGACTCATGGCGATTTCGGAAGGACTCAGCACAACGGGCGCGGAGCTTCGGAATTCGCCCCACGCCGTCCAAGCCCGAAGTGGCCCCTGCAGCGATTCGCCACCCCCTTGCAGTTCGTCCGAGGAGCCGCGCGCCTTACGAGCGCGCTTTGAGGGCGTGGAGTGCGGCCAGACGCGCGGCCTCGTCCACCGCCTCGGACGGACACGGCGAGGATTGATCGGGGTACATGACCTCAGGCTGGGCGCTCCCACCGCCGTGTGCGAGCCCTGACGTCAGGTAATCGCCCCGCGCCGCAAGGCGCGCTGAGGATATCGCCGCACGGCGAGATCCTACCGGATATCGAAGGATTGGCGGCTGAGCGGAAAAATCGGATGCCCGAGACGCTCCGAACTGATGCGCTCCACCTGCAGCCCCACCGAGGGATTGTGCGTCATGAAACGCAGGAAATCGCGCTTGTTGATCGCGACGCAGCGCGCAGCCGTGCGCGCCTTCACGTCGGCCACGATGCGGCTGTTCTGCAGCAGCCCGATTTCTCCGAAGAACGCCCCCGGCTTCAACACGCGGCGCCGCCGCTTGCCAAGCACCACCTCCACCCTGCCCTCCTGCACAATGAAGAGGTCGAGCGTGTCCTCCCCCTTGCGGATGATCACGTCGCCCTCGTTGCACTCCACCGAGGTCGTCAGTTGCACGAAGCGAGCCAGCGCCTGCGGGTGCCAGGTCGCACATAGCGAGGTGCGCCGCAGGAAGGGATGTCGCACGGCCGACTGCTCCACGGCCTTCACGCCGAGCGGCGTCACCACCAGCTCGCGAAAATCCTCGATCGGCAGGACAAGGTACCAAAGGCGGGTGCGGGCCCGCGTACGCACGCGACGTTTCGGATCCGCCACCCGGTGCGCCCCGAACACTTCGTACTCGGCCACGCGGCCGACCCGTTCGATGTGCCCCGTGGGCCCGCGCCGGTGCTGCTTCGCCTCGCCCGAGACGATCAGGCCGACGACGGTCGGCTCCTCGTCGAAGTCGTCGAGCAGCGTGCCTGCCGGCACATGACGCACGACCAACCGCCGCGCGACTTCCGCCTGCTGTTCGGGCGCGAGGCGCCGGAAGAGGGGCGACTGCAGCAGATGCGCCGCGAGTGCCTTTTCGTCGGGTCGCGCCGGCAGCTCGAAACGCCGTCGGCGGAACGCGACACGCCAGCGGTTGCGCAGCGCACGCAGGCGCCGCCAGCACCACCACGCGATCTCGAGGGCAACGAGACCCGCGAGCACCGCACCGACCCAAAGGCCGAGCAGCTTGGCGGCGTCGAGCCAGAATCCCGTTTCGAACCACCACGGAGCCCCATCGTACCCGAGCGCATGCACGGCAAACGCCGCCACCACCGCCACCCAGACCACGCCATAGAGCATCGAAACCAGGGCCACCACCGGCGCCGTCGAACGCACCGCCGCTTTCCGGCGCGCATACAGGCCGCGGTTGGCGTAGAAGAGATAGTCGCGCTTCGTGTCCGGACGCAGCCGCGAAAGCATCAGCTCGACGATCCTCGCCACATCGCCGCCGAACACCGGTCGCAGACGCCAGATCCAGCCGACCGCCGCCGGCAGAGCCCACTCCGGCCGCAAGACCACGAGCAGCGAAAGCGTCAACGCCAGCGGCAACAGCGCCGCCCAGAGCACCCCCAACTGCTGGCCGCGGCTCCCCAGGGCGCCATCGCGCAGATCGAAGGCGAGATGCGGCGTCCACGTCAGCAGCCGCAGCCGCGGTCGGTAAACGCGCCCCTCGGCCCCGGTCACGACCGCCGCCGCGAGCAGTTGCCCGACACTCAACGCAGCGCACCACAGACCCCAGCCTTTCAGCAGGTCCATGCCGTCGACCGAAGGCTGCCATCCCGGGAAAAAGAGCGCCGCCGTCGCCGCCAGCGCCGCAAGCCAGCCAATCTTCACCGGCCAGCCCGCACCGACACCGAACCACCGCACCGCGTGCGCCGCCGGACGATCCTCGGGCTCCGCGCGCAGCATGCCTTCCCGGTGCGCCTTCAGCACCACTTCGTAGAAATCGCGCAGCGCCGGACAGGTCCGCTCCTCCAGCATGCGACGCAACACATCCGGAACCTTGGCCGGTTGCGCGAACTGCTCGAGCACGCTCCAGTCGGCCTTGGTCACCCGCAGGTAGGTGTGCGCAACCGGGTTCTTGACCGTGAACACGCCGTTCACCGCCTGGCCGGATCTCACTTCCGGCGCGAGGTGCAGCGTGACGGCCGTGAGCAGGAGATGGGGATCCATGGAACTGCGGTTCTCAGAGCCCGCCCGCGCCGGGTTCGTGGCGGCGCGGCGCGCTCAAGGCGTCGCGCACCACCGCGCAGAGCGTGGCCAGGCTGAAGGGCTTCGTCAGCAGCGGCACGTCGTGCAGGTCCGGCAGCCACAGGTCCTCCTCCGTCACATGCCCGCTGAAGAGCACGACCGGCAGCTGCGGCGCGAAGGAGCGCACCCGCCGCAGGAGCGTGATCCCGTCCATGCGCGGCATCATCACATCCGTGATGAGCAAATCGAAATCGACGGCGCGGTCCTTCAGTACCGCCAGCGCCGCGTTCGCATCCGGAACGTCCTCGACCTCGTAGCCGAGATGCTGAAGCGAGGCCCGCACGACCGCGCGCACCTCGGCGTCATCGTCGACCACCAGCACGCGGGAAACGCGCCCGGCCGCGGAGCTTCCGTTGTCTCCACCCGGTTTCATGCGGGCAGCCTTTCGCCTTTGCGGCCTGACCGCGAGCCCGCTGCACGGACGCACGGCAACGGGCCGGGATGCGCCGCCACCCGGGACTCCGGAGCGGCGGTTACTTGCAAGAGGCTGACTCCCTTTTCGGCTGGACGCACGAAAGGCTTGTGCGCGGTAGGCCCAAATGGGTCAAGACGGCAGTGCAGCTTGTATGCGGCTGCTCTACTGCGGAGCCGACGGGGCCGACCGATCAGGCGCACGACGCGCCGACCCGTCCGTTCGGACACCCGCCGAGAGCGGACATCAGCGGCGGCCGGCCGGCGTCGCAGGGCGCGCCCGGTCCGCCGTCGTCGCGCCGCGCACGCGCGAACGGGCAGGCTCGTGCGCATGGTCGTCGCCTCCGCTTTCGACCAGGCGGACGAGCGACCCGACGGCCGCACGCAGAGCCTCCGCCTGGGCGTTGAGTTCGGCGGCCGCACTCGCGCTTTCCTCGGCTCCGGCCGCGTTGGCCTGCGTGACGCGGTCCATGCTTGCGACCGCCGTATTGACCTGCTCGATACCGGTGCGCTGTTCGACCGAGGCCGTGGCGATCTCCGCCACCAGATCGTCCACCCGACGAACCTCGGTCGCGATTTCCTGCAGGCGGCGGGCCATGCGCCCGCTCAGCTCCACGCCGCGGGCGCTCTTGCCGATCGAATCCTCGATCCGCCCGGCAGTCTCCCGCGCCGCTTGCGCACTGCGCTGGGCCAGCCCGCGCACCTCCTCGGCCACGACAGCGAAACCGAGCCCCGCCTCGCCGGCGCGCGCCGCCTCGACGGCCGCATTGAGCGCAAGGATGTTGGTCTGAAAGGCGATCTCGTCGATGGTCTTGATGATGCGGGCGATGTTGTCGCCGGAGTCCCGGATCGCGTCCATCGCCTCGGTCACCGACGCCATCTCCTCGGTGCCGGCATCCACCGCCGTCCGCGTGCGGGCCGCCACTCGCTTTGCCTCCTCCGCATGGCCGGCGTTGCGTTTGGTCATGCTCGCGATCTCCTCGAGCGTCGCGCTGGTTTCCTCGAGGGAGGCCGCCTGTTCGGCCGAGCCTTCGGCAAGCTGCTGGCTCGCCCCGGTGATCTGCGCCGAGGCCGCCGCGGTCTGCTCTCCAGCCCCACGCAGGTCCGCGATCGAGGCACGGAAGGGCGCCACGACGAAGCGCCGGTTGAACCACACGAAACCCGCGACGATCCCCCCGGCCAGCGGCAGCACCCACATCAAGCTCTGCAGCATCCCCGCACGCACGACCGCATCGACCCGCCCGAGATCGGCCTCGAGCACGAAGGCGCCGTGAACCTCCCCAGCCTTCCAGTTCTCCATCCGGAAGCCGAGCACGTCGCGCCCGTCTCCGGTCGGACTCGTCGCCGGGTCACCGTGGCAGGCGAGACAGTCCTGGGTGAGCACGATCGGGCGGGCAAAGACGATGCGGTCGGCCGCCCGGTCGACGCGCACGACCTCGGGGACTTCGCGGGATTCGAGCGCGCGGAGGATTTCCTCTTCGTCCGGCGTGGGCGCGTTCTTGGGGTTGCGCGCCTGATGCTTCGGAATGCGGAACTTGAAACCGGACTCCTCGGCCGCTCGCTCGATCGCCTCCCACGCCGCCACCACCGGGATCGTCCGATAGATCGTCGAGCCGCGCAGGTCTCCACTTTCCCGATACTCCGCCAGCAGCCGTTCGCGGTCGAAGGCGCCGCTCTCGCCGAGTTCGGAAATGCTTTCGCGCACGTTCTCCGCCTCGACGATCGCCGCACGCATCGCCTGGACGGTGAGGTCGATGCCCTGGCGCTCGATGACAAATTTCTGGACGGTCAGCGCCGCCACGACAGTGAGCGCGATCGCGGAGAGGGCCGCGACGATGATCTTGGTGCCGAGTTTCATGGAGTGAACGAGGGACAGGCCGGGAGCCGGGACCCGCACCGAAAGCAAAAAGGGCACGGCCGCGCCGGGTCATGACAGACCCTGCCGCCGTGCCCTCGACTTCCGACGCGTGCCGCCGACCGTGAGGGGCGCCCACGCCTTGCGGCGCCGGGCCCGTGTGAATGTATGCAGACTATAATCGACCCGCGATGCGGGCGATTAAATCGATTCGGATCTGGTCGCGGTCGCACCCGCGTCGCCGCGCCCCGCCGCCGTCAGTGCAAACCAGGCAGCTGTTCCAGTCGCTTGCGCAGGTCGCCGAGCTGCTTCGACTTGAAGGCCTTTCGCGTGTCCTCGAGCACGGCCACCGCCTCGCGCAGGGCGCCCTCGAGCAGCCGCAAGCGATCTTCGGCGTCCCCGGCCGCCAGTGACGGCGTGTCCCGTTCCCCGTCCGCGACCCGCCTCAGCTCGCGCGCGAGTTCGGTCCGCAGATCCGCTCCGGCCTCGCCCGACTGGAGCCGCTGTTCGAAGCGCGCGAGCAGGGCGAGGCTGGCCTTGATCCCGCGATCGCGGTGCACCTGCCGCCGCCGCGCGGCCCCGATCGCCAGAGCCTCTTCGATCCGCCGAGACAGTTCCGCGATCTCGGGCGGTTTCACCAGGTAGGCCACGACCGGCGAGCCCACCGCCCCGACCGCGGTCTCGAAACTGGGTTTGCCCGTCAGCAGGATCACCGGAAGACCCGCGCCGTGCGCCTGCACGTGCTTGACCAACGCGAGACCCTTGTTGCCCGGCATGTCGATGTCGGAGAGCACCAGGTCGAACGTCTTCCCCTCCATCGCCAGCACCGCACCCGCCGCATCGCGCACCCACACGCAGCCGTAGCCGTGCTTGCGCAACCATTGCTCAAGCACGGCCCCAAATTCCTCGTCGTCCTCCGCGAGCAGGATCTGCGGGGCTGGATTCCCGGAAACCATGGACCCAAAATGGACGCGCTCGGCCTCGGGGCAATGGTTTACGCCAGCGGACGGTCGGCCGCGATCGTCCACGCCGACGGGTGGCGCTCGAAACCGAGCCGCGGGTAATAATCGACCGCCTTTGGCGCCGCGAGCAGGATGAGTTTCGCCCGCGGCCCAAGGCGCGACTGGGTCAGGCGGATCAGTTCCCGGCCAATGCCCCGCCGTTGATGCCGCTCGTCCACCGCGAGGTCGGAAAGGTAGCAACAGTACGCAAAGTCGGTCACCGAACGCGCCACGCCCACCAGCAGCCCGTCGGCCCATGCCGTGCAGAGCAGGTTGGCATGCCCCAGCATCGCTTCGAGACACGCCCGGTCCTCGAGCGGACGCCGCTCTCCCAGCGTCGAGCGCCTCAGCACATCGGCAAAGGCATCCACGGAGATCGGACGATCGAAGGCATACTCGATGATCATGGCACCCACGTCGTCGCAAATCGTTTCCCGCGAGGCAACCGCGCCGCCGCGTCCGCGGCAAATAACCTCCCGCGCCGTTTGACGAGCCGGCCGCACCCACCCACCCTCCTTCCGTGGAACGCCGCCTCACCCCTGAACTGCTCGACTCCCTTCCCCACGACCATCCCGACGCGCTCCACAACCGCCGCGACCTTCGTCTGATCAACGCGCTCATGGGCAATGTGCGCTGGTTCATGCGCACGCTGCCCCCTCTCGTGAGGTCAGGCGAAGCGGTGCTCGAACTCGGCGCCGGCCTCGGCGAACTCGCCCGCGAACTCGCGCGGCACGGACCGCGGGTCGACGGGCTCGACCGCTGGCCCCGCCCCCGCACCTGGCCGGCCGACCGCACCTGGCACCAGACGGACCTCGAGACCTTCGCCGTCTGGGACGAATACCCCGTGGTGATCGGCAACATGATCCTGCACCAGTTCAGCCCCGAAGCCCTCCGCGACCTCGGCGCCCACCTCGACCGACACGCCCGCCTTCTCGTCTTCTGCGAGCCCGCCCGCCGTCGCCGCTCCCAACGACTCTTCGCCGTCGCCGCTCCGCTGATGGGTGCCAATCACGTCAGCCGGCACGACGGGCACGTGAGCATCGCCGCCGGCTTCCTCGACAACGAGCTGCCCGTCCAACTCGGCCTGCCCGCGGACCGCTGGACCTGGCGCATCCAGACGACGTTCTTCGGCGCCTACCGCATGGTGGCCGAGCGCCGCCGCCCCTCGTGAACGCGGCGAGGTCCGTCACCATCGCCGGCGGCGGCCTCGCCGGGCTCTCCCTCGGCCTCGCCCTGCGCCGCGCCGGTGTGCCCGTCGTCGTGCACGAGGCCGGAGCCTACCCGCGCCACCGGGTGTGCGGCGAGTTCATCGCCGGCCTCGACGCGGCGACAAGCGAAGCCCTCGGGCTCGCTCCGCTCCTCGCCGACGCCCTGCCCCACCGCGAGGTCGCCTGGTTCGCCGGCCGGGGCGCTCTCCGCCGCCAGACTCTGCCCGAGCCGGCCCTCGCCCTTGGCCGCAACGTCCTCGACACGCGCCTGGCCGACGCCCTGCGCGCCGCCGGCGGCGAGGTGCGCGAGCGCAGCCGTCTGCGCGACCTCGGCCCGGTCGAGGGCCTCGTCGTCTGCCACGGCCGCGCCCGCGGCCCGTCCCCCTGGATCGGCCTCAAGGTCCACGTTCGCAACCTCCCCCTCGCCGCCGGCCTGGAACTGCACCTCGGCCACCGCGCCTACGTCGGCCTCTGCCGGCTTCCGGACGGAACGGTCAACGTATCCGGTCTGTTCTTACAGCGCACCGGCCTCGCCGTCAGCCGCGGCACGGCGCTCGCCGTTCACCTTGAGGCCGCGGGCCTCGACGGTCTCGCCGCACGCCTCCGCGCCGCCGAACCGGATCCGGACTCGCACTGCGCGGTCGCCGGTCTCTCCTTCGCCCGGCCCCGCCCGCGCCCCGGCATGCTCGCGCTGGGCGACGCCCGGTCGATGATCCCGCCCTTCACCGGCAACGGCATGGCCATGGCCTTCCAGTCCGCCGCCCTCGCCGCCGGGCCGCTGGCGGCCTGGGCGCGCGGCGAACTTGCCTGGCCGGCCGCGCTTGGCCGGATCGACCGCGCCCTCCGCGCCCGCTTTCGCCTTCGCCTCGCCTCCGCCCGCGCCCTGCACCCGCTGCTGCTCCAGCCCGCGCCGCAGCGCTGGCTCACCCTCGCCGGCCGCGCCGGTCTCGTGCCCTTCCGCACGCTCTACCATGCCTTGCATTGATGGTGCGGATACAACCCTTCGCCCTCCGCCCCTGAACCCGCCCCCGCGCATGCACCTCCACGCCCTCGCCACCGCCGTGCCGGCACACACCTACACGCAGGAGCAGTGCTGGGAGATCGCCTCGCGCTCGGCCCACGCCCGCGAACGCCTCAGCCGCCGCTCGCAGCTGATCCTGCGCACCATCCTGCGGGGCGACAGCGGCATCGCCACGCGTCACTTCGCCGTGCCGGACATCGACCGGGTCTTCGACCTTAGCCCGGACGACCTCAACGAGGCCTTCCGCACGGCCGCCCCCGCCCTCGCCGGTCGCGCGCTGACGCAGGCGCTCGCACAGGCCGGAATCGCTCCCGGCGCGATCGACGCCCTGCTGGTCTGCACCTGCACCGGCTACCTCTGCCCCGGCGTGAGCAGCTACGTCGCGGAGCAACTCGGACTCCGCCCCAACGCCTACCTGCAGGACCTCGTCGGCCTCGGCTGCGGCGCCGCCATCCCGATGCTGCGCGCCGCGGCCGGCGTGCTCGCCGCCGAGCCCGACGCCACCGTCGCCTGCATCGCAGTCGAGATCTGCTCCGCCGCCTTCTATCTCGACGACGATCCCGGCGTGCTGGTCAGCGCCTGCCTCTTCAGCGACGGCGCCGCGGCCACCGTGTGGCGGTCCACGCCGGGGCCGGCGGGCCTGCGCTGCCACGGCTTCAACACCCTGCACCGCCCCGCCGACCGGGACCACCTGCGCTTCGAATTGCGGGAGGGCAAGCTGCGCAACCGCCTCCACGTCACCGTGCCGGCGCTCGCCGCCTCCGCGGTCCGCACCCTGTTCGACGCCGAGGCCCACGGCCCGCGACGCCTCTCCCGCGTGCTCGCCCATACCGGCGGCCGCGACGTGCTCGACGCGCTCGAGGCCGCCCTCCCCGGCCACACGCTGGCGGAGAGCCGCACCGTCCTGCGCCACTACGCCAACATGAGCAGCCCTTCCGTCCTCTTCGTGCTCGACGAAGCCCTCCGCACCGGCCGCCCCGCGCCGGACGAAGACTGGTGGCTCGTCAGCTTCGGCGCCGGCTTCAGCGCCCACAGCTGCCGGATCGGACCGGCGTAGCGGCAGATTTCACGTCATCGACAACGATCGTTATCGGGTCACAGAGGACCCTGAGCTCCGACACAGAGGCCACAGAGGATAAAACCTCCGATCCGAACTACGGCTTGGGGTGGGTACGATTGTCATCCGCCGTAAATCTCCCGCACACCGTGTGGCCTCCCGCCGTCTCTGTGTCAGCGCTCCGTGCGCTCTGTGTAACCGGTCCCGGCTGGCTTTGTCGCGAATGAGGCGGCCTGCACGGACGAAGTCCACCTTCGCTTGCCGCCGTGCGCGTCGCACGGCACGCTCGCCGCGCCATGATCGACGTCGCCGTCTACGACACCAAGCCCTACGATCGCGAGTACCTCGGCGCCGCCGGGGCCGGAGCCCTTCGCTTCCGCTTTCACGAGTTCCGGCTCAGCGCGGCCACCGCCCCGAGCGCCGCCGGCGCCCGCGCCGTCTGCGTGTTCGTCAACGACCTGCTCGACGCCCCCTGCCTCGCCGCGCTGCGCGACCAGGGCGTGGCACTCGTCGCCCTGCGCTGCGCGGGTTTCAACAATGTCGACCTCGCCGCCGCCCGCTCGCTCGGTCTCGCCGTCACGCGGGTTCCGGCCTACTCGCCGCACGCCGTCGCCGAACACACCGTCGGCCTGCTGCTCACGCTCAACCGCAAGATCCACCGCGCCTACAACCGCGTTCGAGAACACAACTTCGCCCTCAACGGCCTCATCGGCTTCGACATCCACCGGCGCACCGTCGGCCTCGTCGGCACCGGCAAGATCGGCCGCCTCGTCGCGAAGATCTTCGCCGGTTTCGGCGCCACCGTCATCGCCCACGACCCCCTGCCCGACCCCGATTGGGCCGCGGCCGCCGGCGTGACCTACGGTTCCCTCGACGAGGTGCTCGCCGCCAGCGACATCCTCAGCCTGCACACGCCGCTCACGCCCGAGACGCACCACCTGCTCAACGCCGATACCCTCGCGCGTCTCAAGCCCGGCGCCTTCATCGTAAACACCAGCCGCGGGAAGCTCATCGACACCACCGCCCTGCTCCACCACCTGAAGACGGGCCACCTCGGCGGCGTCGCCCTCGACGTCTACGAGGAGGAGGAGGGCATCTTCTTCGAGGACCATTCCGGCACCGTCCTGCGCGACGACGAACTCAACCTCCTGCTCTCCTTCCCCAACGTGCTCGTCACCGCCCACCAGGCCTTCCTCACGCGCGAGGCCCTCACCGAGATCAGCCGCGTCACCGCGGGCAACCTCCGCGCCGTCGCCACCGGCGATTACCTGCCGGAGACGCGCCTCGCCTGAGCACGGGATCGAGTTCGTCGTCTGACCGGACAAATTCCGCGGAGCGATTGCCAAGGGCCGCGCGGCACGTTCGCGGCGCGCGGCGCATACTGCGGGCCACGCTTCCCGCCATGCCCGGTCGCAGAATCGTCCTCATCCAGGGTCATCCCGACCCCGAGCCCGCGCACTTCGGCCACGCCCTCGCCGACGCCTACGCCCGCGGAGCAGGCGCGGCCGGATACGACCTGCGCATCGTCACCGTCGCCACCCTCGACTTCCCCCTCCTGCGCAGCAAGGCGGCGTGGGATCGCGACCCCGCCCCGCCCGATCTCGTCGCGGCCCAGGACGCGATCGCGTGGGCCAACCACCTCGCCATCTTCTTCCCGCTCTGGCTCGGCACCCTGCCCGCCGTCCTGAAGGGCTTCCTCGAACAAGCGCTTCGCCCGGGCCTCGCCTTCGTCCGCCACAACGGAGCCACCGGCTGGCAGCCCGCGTTGAAGGGCAAGTCCGCCCGCGTCGTGGTCACGATGGGCATGCCGGCGCCGGTCTACCGCTGGTTCTACCTCGCCCACGGCGTGCGCGGCTTCGAGCGCAACATCCTGCGCTTTTGCGGCATCGCGCCCATCCGCGAAACGCTCATCGGCATGATCGAGGCCCCCGGCAACGGACGCCACGAACGCTGGCTGCGCTCCGTCGAGGAACTGGGCTGCCGCGGGGAGTGACGCCGACCGATGACCATCCTCGACCGGAATCAGCATCTTTCAGAGTCTTGTTCCTCCGCGAGGAAAGGTGATTGGCCACAAGAAGGCTCAAAAAGCGCAAAAACAAGCGGTCGGGATCTCCGGAACTCTTGCGCCTTTAGTGCCCCATTGCGGCCAAATCCTGTCGGTCGAATTCTCGCTACGTCAGCCAGCGCGCCGCCGCCTGCGCCTTGAGGCAGAGCTCCGCCGCCTTGAAGGCGTGCGCCTGCGTCATGGCGTTCTCGGTACGGTTTAGACAATCGAGGATGAGGTCGCCAAAGAAGCGAAACCCCACCTTGCCCCCGACGTCGAGGTGATGCTCGCCCTTCGCGTCGACGACGAACACCTGATTGCCGCGTCGCGCGCGCGCCACGTCGACGTACTTGCGCAGTTCGACGTAGCCTTCCGTGCCGAGGATGAAGGTGCGCCCGTCGCCCCACGTGCTCAGCCCGGCTGGCGTGAACCAGTCGACGCGGATCATGTTCGTCGCCCCGTTGTCGCCCACAAGCGTCGCTTCGCCGAAATCCTCGAGCTCGGGTTTGTCGGGATTCGCAAAATTGCCGACCGCCGCCGAACTCACCGTGGCGTCCTCGACGCCCGCATACGTGAGGAACTGCTCGAACTGATGGCTGCCGATGTCGCAAAGGATGCCACCGTACTTCGCCCGCTCGAAAAACCACGCCGGCCGCCCCGCCTTGCCGAGTCGGTGCGGCCCCAGTCCGACCACCTGCACGACCCGGCCGATCGCCCCGCCGCGCACGAGGTCCGTCGCGTACATCGCCGACTCCACATGCAGCCGCTCGCTGAAATACACCAGGTACTTGCGCCCCGTCCGCGCCGCCACCGTGCGCGCCTGCGCCAGTTGGTCGAAACTCGTGAACGGCGTCTTGTCCGTGAAGTAGTCCTTGCCCGCCTCCATCACGCGGCACCCGATCGCCCCGCGCTCCGAGGGCACCGCCGCCGCCGTGACCAGTTTCACCTCGGGATCGGCGAGGATCTCGTCGAGCGCACGCGCCACCTTCACGTCCGGATAGCGCCGCCGAAAGGCCGCATGCTTCGACTCGTCGGGCTCGTACATCCACTTGAGCGTGCCACCCGCCGCGACGAGCGCGCTGCACTGCCCGTTGATGTGTCCGTGATCGAAGTGCGCCGCCGCGAAGACAAACTCGCCGGGCTTGACGACCGGGCCGGGCACCTGCGCCGGCAGGAACTGCGCGAGGTGCTCAGGCGCGGCCGGCGCGGCGGCGGTCGACGCGCCTTGCGCGCGGAGCGAAGAGGGCAGGAAGGCACCGGCCGCGAGGGCGCCGGCCGAATGCGTGAGGAAGTGACGACGTTTCATGGGGCGGGAGGGGTTGGGAACGGGAAAACGCGCCCCGCAGCCTGACACGCCCACGGGACAACGCCACCCCAGCAGACGCGGACCGTCCGTTCAAGCAGGGGAATACCGGAGCGCCGTCCACAAGCGAGACGCCAGCCCGCATAATTCACATTGAAGAGAATTATTTTTCTTGGGTCACAGAGCAGAAATCCTCCGATCCGAACTTTCGGCCACAAAAAGGCTCAAGAAGCGCAAAAAAAATCGGTCGAGATCTTCGGAGCCCTTGCGCCTTTTGTGCCTCTTTGTGGCCAAATCCTGTTGATCGAGTCTTGGTTGCGGCGGTGCCCCGCTGCGAAACCCATCATGGCTCTATTTGTGGCGAAACATGCGGGCTCGAGTCACGTTCTACCGCGCAAGCAAACGAGCGGCGCCCGCGCCGCTCACTCGTTGAACTCGTCGACCGGCGTCGTGCGCAGGGACTCGACGGGCAGGCCGAGTTGACGGCGTAGTTCGTTCAGTTCGCGCCGCGCCGCCATCAGGTCCTCTTCGCGTTGCTCCAGCTCCGCCAGCCGTTCGACCTGCTCCTGGCCTTTCACGAGCAGGCGCTGCTCGCTCTCGTCGATGAAGGCTTCCCGGGCGGCGTGCTCGGCCCGGAGCGCCTCGATCTCGGCGCGTTCCCGTTCGCTCGTTTCCGTCCACGTCCGCACGCGCTCGGCAAACTCCGCCTCCTGCGCCGTCAGCGCGGTGCGCGCACGGTCGAACTCCGCCTGCTCGCGCTCGCGCTTTTCCGCGAAGGCCTGCTCGCCTTCGCGCAGCAGGCGCTCGCGTTTCGCGAGGCCGGCCTTCGTGCGGGAGACTTCGTCGAGTTCCTCCTCGAGGCGCTTGCGCAGGGCCCGGACTTCCTCGTCGCGCCCCGCCGCCTGCGCCGCCGGCGCGCCGGCGGCGATCTGCGGCACGGGATTGCGGACGATTGAGTCGGTGAGGTGGCGGTTGAAGCGTCCGGCAAACTCCCCGTCCAGCAACAGCGCCTCCGTCTCGGCAACGATCGCCTCGGGACCGGAGAGCTTCAGACCGCGCTCCACGAGCGGCTTCAACCGGTCCCACCACACTTTCAGAAAACTCGCGGCCGCCCGCCGTCCACGCCGGCCGGACTTTTCGGCCGCGACCGCCTGTTCACGGCGGATATCCTGCACGACGGTGGCGAGAAAGGTTTCCCCGACCGTGACCAACTCGTGCACCGTGTCGCTCGCCGTCGCCACCGGCAGGCCCTCGAGTTGCTCGATGAGTTCGCACCAGCCGTACTCCGGATGTTTCGCACCTCCCGGAGGCCGCTCGCCGCGAAGACGGGCTTGTTCCGCAAACACCCGGTTCAAGAACTCCACGTCGATCTCGATCAGGCGGGCCACGGGCAGCAGCCGGCGGATCGCTTGCGCATGCTGGGCGGAACGCGGTCCGCGCGGATCCTCGCTGCGATAGCGGACACGCAAGTCCGCCAGTTCCATCCGAAAGGCCTTCGCGTTGAGTTCGAACTGGTAGGCAAACCGCGACCAGTCCTCCGGGAAATCGTGCACCGCCAGCCCCGCGACGTACTCGGGCGAACGCGTTTTCAGGCAGCAGTCGAGCCAGCGCACGGTCTCCTTGCCCAACAGGAGCAGCAGGCTGTCGATCTTCTCGATCTGCGCGTCGTAGTGCGCCTTGGTGTCGAGGGCCGCCTTGAGACCTTCCTGACGCTCGCGCTTCGCCCGAGCCGAGAGGCTCTGGAGCAGCCCGGGCGTCGTTTCGAGCCGCGCCTTCTCGGCACTGACCTCCTCCCGCGCCGCCTCGACCCGAGTCCGCGCCCAAGCCAGCCCGCACTCGCGCGCGAGCAGATCCACCAACGCCTGCGGCAGGCCGCGCAGCGAGGTCTCTTGGGCGGAAGTTGGAGTGAGCACGGTCAGATACGTCGGGAAGTTCCGCCTCCGGATCGTCGCCAACCCACGCCCGAAGCGCGATTAACGTAACGGCAACCCACGCCCCGCCCAAGCGGGAGGGACGCCGGTTGCGAAGGAAGCTACCCCCTTATCGCCACAAACCGCCCCGCGCTTAGGCGAATTCCCTTAGGCATCCCACCCTATCAGCTCTACTCATCTCCAAAAAAAGAGGCCCAAACAGGCCTGCCAGCATCCCAAGTTTGGACTGCGGCGACGCGTTACCGCTTTCGACGGCGAGCCAGATGTCCAGTCACACGTCAAAGGTCGCTCGTCGAACGTCGCCAGCCGTTCCGCGTTTCGGAACATATCGTCCTTCAAATGGCCCGCAACAGCGGGCCGCTGACGACCTTCGACGTTCAGACCTTCGACTTTCGACCCTTGAGCCGTTGGTTTCAGCGGCCCAGACGTGGCGTTTCGCAAGGATGACGTAGGAGCGGCTTTACGCCGCGATGGCTGGCGGACGGTGTTCATCGCGGCGTAAAGCCGCTCCTACCGCCCTACCATTCATCGGGTGAAATATGAGGATTAATTTCCCCGCCCCCTTTACTTCGCGCGCTCCAGCAACCCGCGATACCGCAACCACTCCTCCGCGCGCCGGGGCCAGAGCGACGACGTCCCAAGCCCTTCGCGCATGCCGAGCCCATGGGAGCCGCGCTCGAAGGCGAGCAACTCTGCCGGTACCCCCGCTTTGGTCAGCGCCTGGAAGAACCGAATGCTGTTTTCGATCGGCACAAGGGTGTCCTCCTGCGTGTGGATGAGCAGCGTCGGCGGCGTTGCCGGCGTCACGGAATTTTCCAGCGACAGGCGCGCGACGAGCGCCGGCGCCGGAGCTTCTCCCAGCAACTGTTTGCGCGACCCTTCGTGCCCGACGTCGGGATTCATCGTGATCACCGGATACATCAGGACCAGGAAATCCGGCCGCGCGTTGACCGCGTCGAGCGCATGGCCGGTCTTTCCGTCGGCATGTTCGAAGTGCGTACCCGCGCTGGCCGCGAGGTGCCCGCCCGCCGAGCTGCCCATCACGCCGATGCGGTCGGGGTTGACCTTGAACTCGGCCGCCCGCGACCGCACGAGGCGCACCGCCCGCAGCACATCCTGCAGCGGCGCAGGATGCCCGAAGTCGCCGACGCGGTTGGTGAGGACGAACGACGTGACCCCGAGCGTGGACAACCAGTTCGCGTACTGGACGCCCTCGCGCTGATGCGAGAGACCGGCGTAGCCGCCTCCCGGACAAATCACCACAGCCGTGCCGTTGGCCCGATCGACCGCCGGCGCCACGACCGTGAGCCGCGGCTCGGAAATGCGCGTGATCCACCCGCGCGCATCTTTCTGCTCCGGCCCGATCGCCCCCTTCCCCGCCGGCGCATCCGCCCGCATCGCCGCGGGCAGGCCTTCCGGCCAGAGGGGAATGACGATCTCCTGCGCCCGGCCGACGGACGCAAAAGCGAACAGTGAAGGAACAAGGGCAAGAGCAAGGAAGCGTAGTTTCACCCGCTCAAGAAAACACCCCGCCGTCCCGCTGGCGACCAGAGATCTCCCCAGTGTAGCGGCGTCTGTCTCAGGCGCCCCCTTCACTGAACCCAATCCCCCGATCCGGCACCGCGTTGTGCAGGCAGGACAAGCGAAGCGAACAGACTTCGAGTCAACGCTCGCGCCGATAATGAAGGGCGACCACCCCGCTGCGGAGTGTCTTCACGGAGACCAACTCGAGTCGGCGTGTGCCAGGCAGGCCGCCCGCGTACAAAGTCGGGCCGTGGCCCGCGATCCGAGGGTGAACGAGAAGCTTGTACTCGTCGATCAGACCCAGCCGGTCCAATGCGGTCGCGAGCTTCCCGCTGCCGAGGAGCACGCCCTAGGGGGTCGCGCGTGAGAAAGGCGGCGACGAAGGAGTTTCACCCCTTCGCCGCCGCGCAGACACCATGGTTTGTTTCAGCGAACCGACGGCAAAGTCTGGGCGCGCCACGCGCGTCCGCTCAGCGCTGGCGCGGGTTCCGCAGGTAGTGAAAGAAGCCATCCTCGGCTCCGAGGAGGAGGTCGGGCACGCCGTCTTTTTCCCAGTCGACGATCGTGGGCGTCGTGGAGTGTCCAGCGATCGACCGTTCGTGCATCGGGCCCGTGTCCTGAAAGATCCACTTGCCGTCAGCCGTGCGGCCGAGGCCGCGGAGCAGGTTCGCGTTAGGCTGGCTGTTCACGATGAGATCGAGCCGACCGTCGCCGTCCCAATCCACGAAACAGAAGGTGCGACGGCCGCTGCGCCCCGCGCCGAGGCTGTTCATGCGCAGTGGGCCGGAGCTGGGCTTGCCCGCGACCGGCTTGCCCGAACTGTTGAAGACGGATGTGCCCTCAGCCCAGAACACCCGTGCGGGCGGGGCCAATTCGAGGCGTCCATCGGCGCGACGGCGGCGTTCGAAATAGGCGAGGTAACCTTCGGCGTCCAACGTCACGAGATCCATCAGGCCGTCTTCATTCAGATCGATCATGCAGGGCGTGGAACGCCATTGCGCGACGAGTTCGCTGCCTTCGGGATTCCACCAGTTCCAGGCCGGCTTGGGCGCGGGACCGTCCCACGCGACGGTGAGGCGCTCACCCGCAGCCAGCTTCGGTGCCGTGCGCGTTCCCGTGTTACGATAGAGGGTGACGTGTCCCCAGATGCCGAGGTCGAGGATGTCAGGCAGGCCGTCGCCGTCCCAGTCGCCGACGCTGATGTTGGAATACCCCCACTTGGCCTCGGCCGGTCCCTGAATCGAGCCGTTTGGGCCGGCCATGATGCGGATCGTCCGCCCTCCGGCGGCGAGATACACCGGCGCAGCCCAACGCACGGGATTGCCGCCAAGGTTCTTGATGAAGCCAATGTAGCCGGCGGTGTTGCCGCTGACGATGTCCTCCAAGCCGTCGCCATCCCAATCAACACTCACGGGCGAAGAGAGTGCGCCGAACTTCACGAGGTCCGCAACTTGCCGCACGTAACGCGGCTCGCGGAATTGCGGCAACCCATCCACCACCTCGCCGGTGTGCTCGACGAAGGCCACGCGACCATCCTCGTCGCCCACGACCAAGTCCATGTGTCCGTCCGCGTTGAAGTCGTAAGCCACCGGTGTGATCATGCACAGGTCCATCGCGATCGGTCGGCCGGCATTCGTCAGCCGACGTCCGGCGGCGTAGGTCGGAGCAGTGCGGGTGCCGGTGTTCTCGAAGTACGTGAAGCCGTCGAGGAACTCGCCGCAGATGAGGTCAAGGTCACCGTCGCCATCGAAGTCCGCAAAACTCGGCGAGGGCATGCCAAAGACCTCGACCGGCTTTCCGCCGGCCTCGAGTTTTCGCGGTTCGGCGTACTCCGGCGCATCCGTCGTGCCGGTGTTCTTCAGGAGATACACGTATCCACGCAAGGGCCCGTGGGTCCATTCGCCTTTTTCGTTGTAGGCGTTGTCCCAGCCGTAGTCGGTCCAATCGCCGATGCCGACAATCAGGTCCTGCACGCCGTTACCGTCGAAATCGACCTGCTTCCACTGATTCGCGCGGATGCGCATGCGCGTGCCTTCGCGGGCGGAGGCAGTGACGTGGATCTCCTCCGGCGCAGGCCATTTCACGGGTTTCTCGAAACCGCTGTTTCTAAAATCCGGATACACATGGTTCGGGCTCATCACCACCGGCTGACCGTCGATGTAGGAGACCTGCGGGTTCTGCACGGCGGGACCGAGGCGCCGCGCAGGCGAGAAAACCGGCAGGCCCGTCTGTGGATCGACGGTCCCGGAATTCCTGAAGAAATAGACGCCGTTGTAGGGCTTGTCCGTGCAGGTCACCACAAGGTCCATGAGGCCGTCTCCGTCGTGATCCATGGGCATGGGCCAGGCCCACAGTCCGACGCCGAGATCCACGAGCAGTCCCTCGTCGTGATGGCGCAGGCGCACCAGGTCGCCGTGGGTCGGCTCGGCCGGGATCGCCGGGAGGATCAACGCCGCACTCAGCGTCGCCCAGATCAGAGTATGCCGGCACACAAGACCGGCGCGGAAGCAACGGATCAACTTCATGAGAAAAGACGGCGCCGCATTCAAGGCGCGGGCACGAACCGGTACGCGCGGGCGGCCAAGGCTTCGAGCTGCCGCCGTGCGCCCGCATGGGCGGAAGAGTCGATGAGGTTTTGGGTTTCGCGCGGATCGGTCTCGTGGTCGTAGAGCTCGCGCGCGACGATCGTGCCGGTTGCACGGTCGCGCCATTCGATGTAGCGGTGACGGTCGGTGCGCAACGCATAGGCCATCGACGTCCAGCGGGCGCCGTAGAACGGGTGCGGATGCTGGGTCAGGGCAAACTCCTTGCCGGGAACGGAAGGATCCGCGAGCTGAGGTTTCAGACTTATTCCGTCCAGCTGCGTCACCGCGGGCAGCCCGGCGAGATCCGTCAGGGTCGGAAAAAGATCCACGAGCTCGACCACCGCCTTCGTGCGTCCCCCGGACCTGGCCACGCCCGGGGCGGCGACAATCAGGGGCACGCGGGCGTCGAGTTCGTAGTTGCTGGTCTTCGCCCACAGCTCGTGCTCGCCCAAGTGAAATCCGTGGTCGCCCCAGAAGACCACAATGGTGTCGTCCTCGAGTCCGAGTTCGCGCAGTCGGGTCAGCACCTTGCCGACCTGCGCGTCGAGAAAACTGATGGCAGCGTAGTAGCCGTGCCACAACTCGGCCGTCTGGCCGGCGGCGAGTCCGCCTTGCTTGGGAACGCCGCCATAGCTGCGCAGCTCGCTCCAGTTGTGGCGGGCAATCTCCGGGGCTCCCGCGGGGAAGCCAGGCAGGTCAGGTGCGGCAAATTGCTCCCGCCGATACAGGTCCCAATATTTCTTCGGCGCATTGAAGGGCAGGTGCGGTTTCCAGAACCCCACCGCCAGGAAGAAGGGTTCGGGCCGGCCGCTGAGCTGGTCGAGCGCGGCCATGGCTTCCCGCGCGATCTGGCCGTCGAAGTACGCCTCGTCGGCCACGTCGAGCACCTGGAGGACGCCTCCCTTGGCGGCGGGATTCGTCGGGTCGTCCTCCCAATGCGCACCGGTCGCATGGACGGGCGGCACCGACCAGGATTCCGGATCGGTCATGGACACGCGGCCCGGGATGGCGCGGGTCTCGTTGTGGAAGATCTTGCCGATGCCCTGGGTGAAATAACCGTGTTTCTTGAAATGCTCCGGAATCGTCACCACGCCTGGTGTCGTCTCGCGAAAGCGCGCGGCGAGGTCCCACACACGGAGGCGGTCGGGCCGCAACCCGGTCAAGGCAGAGGAACGCGAAGGATTGCACACCGCCTGCTGGCAGTAGGCGCGCTCGAACACGACCCCACGTGCCGCGAGTGCATCCAGATGCGGCGCCACGACGCCTTGCACTCCGTAGGCACCAAGTTCCGGTCGGAGGTCGTCGGCCACGATGAACAACACGTTCTTCGGACGGGACGCGTCCCCGGCCGGCGCCGCGCCGACTCCGGTCAGCGATCCGACGAGGGCCAACGCGAGACCGGTCACGCCGCGAAGAATCCGGGCAGGCGTCACGAGGCATGGGTTCGAGGTATTCATGGAAAAGAGGGAATCAGTTTTCGGGCCGAGCCCGCTCGCGCCACCAGACGACGCCGTCGAGCAGACGCTGGTCGAGGAAGAGCGGCGGCGGCAGCGCGGCCTCCCAGGCGCGGTAGTGTGAAACGAGCGTGCCAACGACGTCGGGCCGTCGGGAGGACAGGTCTCGCGTCTCGCCCGGGTCGTCAGAGAGGTCGTAGAGTTCCCACAGCGGATCCTTCTCCGCCGCCACGCCGACGCGGACGAGTTTCCAGGGGCCCTCGCGCAGGGCGCTCATGAATGGCCCGTAACGCCAGTGGAGCCGCCCGCGCTTCACGTCCGCGACTTCGCCGCGCAGGAGCGGCAGCAGGTTTTCGCCATCGAAACTGGCGGATGCATCCGCGACCTCCCCCGCGGCGGCGAGCGCAGTCGGCACGATGTCGAGCGCGCTGGCGAGGGCGGCGCTCGTCGTGCCGCCACGAATACCGCCGGCCTTCCATTGCACGAAGAAGGGCGTGCGTATGCCGCCCTCGTAGAGTTCGTACTTTCCGCCGCGCAGCGGGGCGTTGTCGCTCCAGTTCTGCGGCGCGCCGCCATTGTCGCTCAGGAAGAAGATCAGCGTGTCGTTCTCGAGTCCGTGACGACGGAGGGCGTCCAACACGCGGCCGACGTTGTCGTCCATCGCCGAAACCATCGCCGCATAGGTGCGCCGGCCGGGCTCCTCGATGTGCACGTGGCGTTGCAGATGACGCTCCGTTGCCTGCAAGGGCGTGTGCGGCGCATTGAAGCAGAGATAGAGAAAGAACGGCCGGTCGTGGTTGCGCTCGACGAACTCCGCCGCTTCGCGACCGAACATGTCCGTCAGGTACTCTTGCTTGCCGATGGGGTTTCCATCGCGCCAGACGACGCCGGGCTTGTCGGGGAGGTAGGCCATGCCTCCGCCGAGAAACCCCACGAACTCGTCGAAACCGCGCTCGTTGGGCAGATAGGGCGACTGCTCGCCCAAGTGCCACTTTCCGACGATGGCCGTGCGATAGCCCGCGGCGCGCAACCGGTCGGCCAACGTGACCTCGCCCGGCGGCAGCCCTACCTTGCCGACGTGGGTCGGACCCGCGAGTGTCTGCACGCCGAAGCGCTCCTGCTGGCGTCCGGTGATGAGCCCCATACGGGACGGCAGGCAGACGGGCGAGGTGATGTAGGCGTTGGTCAGGGATGCGCCGTTGCGCGCCAGCGAATCGAGGTGCGGCGTGGCGAAGTCGCGCACGCCGTTCACCCCGAGATCGGCCACCCCGAGGTCGTCGGCGAGGATCACGATCACATTGGGACGCCGCACGGGCTGTTGGCCCGGCAGGACGCATACGGCGCCGAGGGCGAGCCACAGGGCTAGCCAGCGGTGGACCGGGGCCAATGGGTGCCGGCGGATCGACATGACAGAGTTCGCTTGGCGCTCCTCAGAACGAGAAGGTGTTCGTGAGGAAGTAGGTTTTCTCGACGGGCGCACGCACCACCGCCCACGATCCGTCGGGATTGATCAACTCCGGCGTGATGCCGTCGTCGCCAAGCACGTTGCGGGCGTTGAGCTGGATGGTCCAATCGATCTTGTCGGTGAGCCGGCGCTTGTAGCGGATGAATACGTCGCCATTCCAGGTCGCCGAGGACAGGTAGGGGTTCGCCAGGTCGGGCACCTGCAGGTTCGAGCCACCGCTGTTGACGAGGATGATCGGATAGCCGACAGCCGCGCGATCCTGCCAGCGGAGTGATCCACCGACGGCGAAGCCGCGCAGGAGGGCGCTGTCGTTGAACTTGTACGACGTCGTGAAGTTGTAGCGCCACTTGCGCTGTTCCTGGCTGACGGTGCCGTCGCGCGCGTTGATGGCGGCGAGCGGATTGAGCACGTCGCGGGTGAGACGGAGTTTGTAGGTAATGTCGCTGCCCACGTTGGGCTCGTCGATCACCTCCTCGTCCCACATGCGCGCGGCGATGAGCCCGTCGCGGATCTGCGAATAGTAGGCTTGCAGCTCCGCACCGGATCCTGAGCGCACGGTTTCCTGCTTGGCGACGTTGAAGATCATCGTCCAGTTGCGGGTCGGGTTCGCCACCATCTCGATCTCCATGCCCTTCGCGACCAGGTTGGAACTCGAGGTGAGCCCCTGCAGCGAGTTGAACTGGACGCTGGTCACGCCGTTGGCGTTCGTGACCAGGCGCAAGTTGCGGGCGGTCTTCATGGGCTCGGGGACCATGTTGACGAAAAGGTTCAGGACCTCCTCGTAGGAGCTATGATGGTTGGCGAGGCCGGTGTCGCGCCCGCGGATGTCCTTACCAAACGGGATGCCGAGGCGCTGGGCCTCGAGCAGGCGGCCGATCTCACCCGAGATGAAAGCCATCGACGCGGTGGCCAGATTGGTGTCCAGGGCGATGTTGCTGTTGACGGTCTCGTACCAGTTGACCCGGAAGTTCACCTTGTTGTCGAGGAACGACAGGTTGAAGCCGCGCTCCTCGGTCTCGCCCTCGGGTGGCGGCAGCGACTTGAGGAAGACATCCTGGCGGAAGCCGACCGGGGTAAAGTTCTCCGACTTCGAGTAGAACAGGCTGAAGTCCGCGCCCCACGGCAGTTCGGGCAGCCGGCGGAAGAGTTCACGCGGGTAGTGGGCGACGACGCTCCAGCTCGTGGTTTCGCCCTCGGTGTCGAGGCTCGGCGTGTCGCGCAGGGCAAGCGAAGTGGGATCGAGGGCGCCGTCGGCCAGACGGACGTCGGTCACGCTGAGGGTGTCGCGGACACGGTCCTTGCGGTAGCCGAAGAGGCCGACGAGCGTGTCCTTCAAGAGGTAGCTCTGCCAGGTGACCGCCTCGGTGTCGATGACGCGGCGGTTGGCGTTGCCCGAGGTGAGAAACTGGTCGGCATAGGCGGTGACGTTGCGGATCGCGCCGGTCGCGGGATCGCGGATGAACGTCGTGAAGCGGTCGCCATCCTGCGGGATCGGCACGTCGATGTATCCGCTCAGGCGGACGTCCTCGTAGTTCGTGACCGGACGGAGGTCGGGACCAACGAAGAAGCCGGCGTGAAGCTGGCGGCGAATGTTGTTCTTCAACCCCTGCAGTGCGACCTCCATGTTGATCTCGTCGGAACTCACGGCCATCGCGTAGTTCTCGCTTCGGTTGTACCGGGAGGCTTGTTCGACGATGCCCGAGAGGACGTGACGTCCGAGCCAGCGGGTCCACTCCGCGCCCGTGAGGTCGTGCACGTCGAGATTCACGAAACCGGTCGCGCGCTTCGTCTCGCGCTCGGTCAGCAGCCGAGAATGGTTGCCCCACGAACGCGAGATCATGAGGGGACGGCCGGCGTTGGGATCGGGCTGTCGGTTGCCGAGCCAAAGATTGTTATCGAGCCAGATGTCGTTCGAACGAGCATCCGAAAAGCTGAATTGGTTGCGACGACGGCGGTCCTGCTCGTTGTAGGCGAGTTCGACACCGGCACGACCGCCCCAGAGGAGCTGCTCCAGCGCGAAGGTTCGGTTCCGAAACCGGTCCTCGCGCCCCTCGAGCTTGCCGCTGATCAGGGTGTCGACCCAGTCGTAGAGCGACGTGTCGGTCAAGGTCTGGGCCTTGAAGCCGGTCGTCCACGGCTCCTCGACGATGTTGGACTGCATCAGCCAGTCAAAGGCGCCGGCGCCGGTGACGCGGCCCATGACGGCCTGGAGGTTGGCGCTGGCGGGATCGGTGAGGCCGACCAGCGGAGCGTTGCCATTGGTCGGATCGTTGAAGATCTGCCCGACGGTGATGAACCACGGCAGGAGCGTGGCCGGGCTGCCGCGGTACGGCGGATTGGCGCCGAACTGATCGCGCATCGCCTGCGGCTGGAAGGTGCCGTCCGTATAGATCGCGGGGGCGGTGAGGCCGGTCGACGCTGTGATGGAGGCGACGTCAGGGACATCGTACCAGAAACGGATGTTGTCGACGGGGGCGATGACGTTGGGCGGGGTCGTCTGCACCTCGGCGAATTCCACGTTGGCACGGAACGTCGTGCGGCCCAACACGCGGCTTCCGCGATTCTCGAAGAGCACGGACTCGAGCGCGGCGGCGCCGCGGTCGTTGTCCTGGTAGGCCGGCTCCTGACGGTACTTGTGCCGCTCGATCAGGCCGTTGAGGCGCAGCGCAACGCGGCGCGGCACGACGACCTGGTTGACGTCGAGCGTCGTCCGAAAGCTGCCTCGCTGGTCCGCGCGGAGCGAATACTCGACGCGGTCGCGTCCAAGCAGGGCGCGCTTGCTGGAGTAGTTGATCACGCCGCCGGGACTGCCCACGCCGAACAGGACGGAGTTGGGACCGCGACTGATGTCCACTCGCTCGACATTGTAGCTGTCGAAGCCGAAATCCGTAATGAAGAAGTCGCGGCTCACCTCGGCGCTGACCAGCCCGCGCACACGCGTGTTGCCCTCCGGATTCTGCCGGTTGCCCTGCTGGTCGGGCCGGCTGCCCGACAGATTGGAGTTGGTGAAATTGCCGTCCACCCCGCCCACCTCAGTGCTCGTGGTGTAGACGAGCAGGTTCTCCATGCTGGTCGCGCCGACGTCGTCCATGAACTCCTTGGTGACGACGGAAATGGCCGCGCCGAGGTCCTTGAGCTCGGCGTTGATGCGGGTGCCGGCGAGGGAGGACGTCGCCATGTATCCGACATCCGACGACGCTGAGGCGACGAAGGGGCTCAGTTCGATGACTTCGTCGGCGGGGGCGGAGGCGGGCGAAGTGGCTTCGCCGCCGGTCGTCTCTGATTGAGCCGGGGAGGAGATGGCGAGGGCCAGCCAGCCCAGAAGGGTGGCGGCGAGATTCTTTTGTTTCATGGGCGTGGGGGTGTTGTCTGCGGGCTTGGGTTCGGGTTGCTCCGCCTTTTCGGCGGCGGCGGGCGGCTCTCCACCCGCCTCTCGGCTGATCACGAACGCACCGGTCGACGTGTCCTGCCAGGCGGACAGCGCCGTGCCGGCGAGCATGCGATCGAGCGCCTCCCGGGGCGAATACTTGCCCTTCACCGCGTTGGTCCGCTGACCACGCACCTTGTCCATCATGAACACAATCTGCGTGCCGGAAATCCCGGCGAACTGACTGAGGGTCGTGGCGGCGTCACCGCGGGGGAGGTCGAAGCTCCGCCTCGTTTCCGCCTGCCCGCCCCGTTCCGACTCCGCCGCCACGACCTCGCCGCAGACGACGCCGGCGACAAGGCAGGAGGTGGAGATCAGACGGGGTGACATGCGCAACAGGAGGGCTACTCCTGCAACGCAGCCGCGCAGAATGTGGGTTAGTCCCATCGAAAAAATCCTGATCGGGAAGATGGCCGCCCGGCCATCTCAACGCGCACGGCGCAGCACGATGACCTGCGCGGACGGGCGCTCGACCATGACGTCGCCATCCTGTTCGAGCAGCCGCACGAAGGCCTCGGGGTGATCCATCGAAATCATGCCACCCACCCGGCGCGCGCTCAGCTCAGTGTCGGCGACTACGATTTGCGTGGGGTTGCGCCGGTTGAATTGCGTGACGAGATCCCGCAGGGGCATATCCACGAACGGGATTGTCCGCTCCTGCCAGGCGAGCTGCGCCCGCATCGACTCCGCATCGACCTTCTCCACCGCGGGCACGGCCACCGGATCGTCTCGACGAACGCGCGTCTGCTCCCCCGCCCCCACCAGCGGGCGGGCGGATGGGGCAAAGGGTCGCGGGAGCGCGGTGTCGCGTCCGACCTCGACCTTGCCTTCGACCACGAGCACGTCGATCGACTCAGAGGCGTACTTCACGTTGAAAGCCGTGCCCACCGCCCGCACCGAAACCTCGCCGGCGGTCACGATGAAGGGCCGATCGGGGTCCTTGGCCACGTCGAAGTGAGCCTCGCCGGCCGAGAGCGTGATGCGCCGCTCCCGCCCGCCGAAGGCCACCACCACCTCGCTCGCGGAATTCAGGTCGATCAGCGAGCCGTCGCTCAGCGCGATCCGCCGCTGGCCGGAGTCGTCGGTCGCATAGCGTACCGGGGCGGAGGCGGGGACGAAGCTGTCCGCTGTCCAGGCGACCCAGCCAAGTACAAGGGCCGCGGCGATGCCGGCCACGGCGGCCAGTGCGGGAAAGCGCAAGATCCGCCCACCCGCCGGACGCCCCGCGTCCGCCGCAGGACGCGCCAGACGCGCCTCGAGCGAAGGACGCACCGAGGGAAGTTCCTCGAGCAGCCCCATCATGTCCTCCACCCGCCGCACGGCGGCTTCGTGGCGGGGACTTGCCTCGCGCCACCGCGCAAATGCCTGTTCTCGCTCCGGCGAAAAGCCCTCTTCCCGTTCGCACACCCAGTCGGCGGCGGTCTCGTCGAGCATTTCGTCCGTCGGATCGTGGCCGGAAGCGTTCATGATGCGGACTCCTCCCCGGTTTGTGCCGGCGACGAAAGGGCGGCCTCCAGCAGGCCACGCTCGCGAAAATGACGGATGCAATCGCGCACGCCTTTGACCATGTGGACCTTCACGGTCTCCCGGGAAATCCCCAGGCGTTCGGCGATCTCCTTGTAGGCGAGCCCGTCGAGATGGCGCAGCATCATCACCTGCCGGCACCGCTCGGGCAGCGAGGCCACCGCCTCGATGAGCGCATCGAGACGCTGCTGGTGCTCGAGCGCGTCGCCCGCATCGCACCGTTCCTCGAGCGTCGGCAGCGCTTCGAACTCGTCGATCGGCTCGAGCACCGTCGCGCGCCGCCGGCGAAACATGTCGATGGCCAGGTTGCGCGCCGCGGTGAACAGGAAGGCTTTCGCGTACGTCAGACGCCCGTCGCTCTTCGCCCGCAGCAGCCGCGTGTACGTCTCCTGCACCACGTCGTCGTGGTCGGGTAGAGAGGGAAATCGCCGCTGGAGGTAAGCGCGCAAAGCCGGTTCATAAGGCTTCACCTCCTCCGAAAACCAGCGGGCCTGTTCTGACGGTGGCATGGGGTATTCGCACGTCGGGGCAAGTGCGTGGGTGATGCTCTTGGCGCCGACCCACCCTGTGTCGAGAACGTTCTGGAAAAACGCTCTTTTCCAAAAAAAATCGCGGAAGAACTAACCCATACCCGCGCCGCTCACGTTTAAGATTATATGGGCGCATCCGACCCCCTGTCGCCAGTCCGTGGCGCCCGACTTCGATCCGTGCGTCCCCGCGTTTACCGCCAAAGCGCTGCGGGGAACCCGCCGCAAGGCCGGGCGTCAAATCGGTCTTCCTCGCCATGATCCCGCTTCTTTCCCGGCTCGTCCTGCTCGCCTTGCTGCCGCTTTCGGCGTCCGCCTTCCTCAAGGAGGCCGCCATGCGCCTTCCCGACGAGCTCGCCGCCGTCGAGGTTCTCAACAACGGTGCCGTCTGGCTCTCCCCGAAAACCGACGCCGCCCATCGCGGCCCCATCCTCGCCGCGCTCTCGGCCTTGCTGCTGTTCGAGGAACTCCGCCCTACCCTGCCGGAATAGGCGCCAGGGCGGGTATCTTACCGGCCGAGACGTTGCGTTCTGCAACGACTACGTAGGAGCGGCTTTACGCCGCGATGGACACCGTCCGCATGCCATCGCCGTGTAAAGCCGCTCCTACTCCCCAGCCTGCGCTCTCCTGAAACAAGCGGCCTCTCCAGAAACGGGGGCAAACCCTAACGCCAGTTATTTCCGCCATGAGCCGGACCCTCCCCGGCCTGCGCCGCTGCCGGGCTCCGCTGAAGGGCGAAACAGAGTCTCTTCGGATTACGGCCGGTCGGCCGGCGGCTGCCAGGGCGCGCCGCCGCCGCGCTGGACGTGGCGCATAAGGCGCTGGCGCAGGTCGCGGTCGACGGCGGGGTGGTCGGCAATGACGTTGCGCGTTTCGCCGGGATCGGCGGAAAGGCGGTAGAGTTCGTACGGCGAGTAGGGGTCGTTGCGCAGCAGCTTCCATTCGCCGTACACGAGCGCCTCGTAAGCGAGACCGCCGTACCGCAGGCCTCCTTCGCGGCGCACGAAGTAGAGTTCGCGCGCCGGCATGGCCGTTGCCGGGGCGCCCCCGAAAAGGGGCCGCAGGCTCACCGCATCGATGTCCGCCGGCGGCGGAACGCCAGCGACGTCGAGCGCAGTCGCGAAGATATCGAACGTCAGGCCGGCGTAATCGGTGCTCGTGCCGGCGGGAATCCGTCCGGGCCAGCGCGCGAGAAAGGGCACGCGCAGGCCGCCGTCGTAGTGGCTCTGTTTGCCGTCGCGCCACGGGTCGTTGTTCTGCGCATGCGAAAGCGACCCGCCGTTGTCCGAGGTGAAGATGACCAACGTATTCCGCTCCAAACCGGTTTCGCGCAGCGCCGCCAGGACACGCCCGATCGCGTCGTCGAGGTGTTCGACGAAAGCCACGTTGGCCGCGCGCTTGGCGTCGAGGCCGGGGCGCTCGGCCCGGACGCGCGCAAGCCACTCGGCGGGCGGCTCGATGGGAAAGTGCGGCGCGTTATAGGCAAGGTAGAGGAAGAACGGTTGCGGCGAGCCGGCCGACGTCCGCAGGTAATCGCAGGCCCACTCGGTGAACAGATCGGTGGCGTGCCCGCCGGGCGCGATGACCTCGCCGTTGCGGCGCAGGTAATTTTGCCCGTGACGCTGGTGCGTCACGTAACTGTCCATCATGTCCCCGAGGAAACCATGAAAGAAATCGAAGCCGCGTTCGTTCGGCGTGTTCGGCGAGGACAGGCCGAGATGCCACTTGCCGACGATCGCTGTGCGATAGCCCGCCCCGCGCAGATGGTCGGCAAGCGTGGGAATCCCGGGCGCAAACCAACCCCAGGAGTTGGCCGGATCCGTGCGGATCACGCCGGGCACACCGGCGCGGTCGGGATAGAGTCCGGTGAGCAAAGCGGCACGCGTCGGCGAACAGACGGTGGCGTTGGCGCGCATTGCCGCGAAACGCAGGCCCTCGGCGGCGAGGCGGTCGAGATGCGGGGTGCGCACGTCGCCGTCGGGCCGATACGCGGAGACGTCGCCGATGCCGTGGTCGTCGGTCAGGATGACCAACACGTTGGGCCGCGGAGCCGAAGACGCGGCACGCGACGAGGCGCCGGCCACAACCATCACGAGAACGCCGATGGCAGCGAGGCGCCGGAAGGCACCGAGGAAGGTAAGTCGATTAGACGGCATATTTAACACCATCGATAAGGGTTTTCTTGGGTCACAGAGTGCCGAGAGCTCCGACATAGAAGTCACGGAGGACAAACCCTGTTTCGGCGGTGTGGCGGCGAAGTGCGGGACGGGTGATCGCATGCCGTCCTTCCGCGGGTTCGGCGACAGGAGTGTCGCCGCTCCGTTCGAGCCCTGAATGTTGGTTGTTGGACGTTCGGTGTTGGATGTTCGCGCAGCGCCCTCCCGCAGCCTCTGTGTCCGAGCTCCGTGCCCTCTGTGACCCCGGCCTTGACTGTTCCTGTGATGAGATCTGCGAGTTAGTCACGCGAGGATGCCGTTGACAACGTGCCCATGCACATCCGTCAGACGGAAGTCGCGACCCTGGAACCGGTAGGTCAGCTTCGTGTGGTCGAAGCCGAGCAGGTGCAGGATCGTCGCGTGCAGGTCGTGCACATGCACGGGGTCCTTGATCGCGTTGAACCCGAGATCGTCGGTCTCGCCGTGAACGTGGCCGCGCTTCACGCCGCCGCCGGCCAGCCACATGGTGAAGGCGCGGTTGTGGTGGTCGCGTCCGTCGTTGCCCCCCTGCACCATCGGCGTGCGTCCGAACTCGCCGCCCCAGATGACGAGCGTGTCGTCCAGCAGGCCGCGGGCCTTGAGGTCGGCGACGAGCGCCGCGCTGGCCTGGTCGGTGTCGAGACAGTTCTTCGCGAGGTCCTTCGTGAGGTTGCCGTGCTGATCCCAGGCCTCGTGGAAGAGCTGCACGCAACGCACGCCGCGCTCGACGAGGCGGCGGGCGAGCAGGCAGTTGCGCGCGTAGGAGGATTCCTTGATGTCCTTGATGCCGTAGAGGTCGAGCACGTGCGGCGGCTCGGCCGCGAGGTCCATGAGCTCGGGCGCGCTGGTCTGCAGGCGGTAGGCCATCTCGTAGTTGGCGATGCGCGCGGCCGTCTCGGGGTCGCCGTGCTCGTACATCGAGAGCTCGTTCAACTCGCGCAGGGCGTTGAGGGTGGCGCGCTGGGTCACATCGTCGAAGCCCGGCGGGTTCGACAGGTAAAGCAGCGGATCGCCGGTGCCGCGAAACGGCACGCCGTTGTAGACGGTGGGCATGAAGCCGCAGCCGTAGTTGCTGGCGCCGCCACTCGTGCCCCGCGCGCTGGTCAGCACGACGTAGCCGGGCAGGTCCTCCGCCTCGCTGCCCAATCCGTACAAGGTCCACGAACCCAGGCTCGGCCGGCCGAACTGCTGCGAGCCGGTGTTCATCATGATCTGGCCGGGGGCATGGTTGACCGCGTCCGCCTGCATCGAGCGGATGAAGCAGAGGTCGTCGGCCACCCTCCCGGTGTGCGGCAGCAGCTCCGAAAGCTCGATCCCGGACTTGCCGTAGTTATTGAATGAATACTTAGGCCCCAGCAGCGCGGAGTTCGGCTTGATGAACGCGGCGCGATAGCCTTCGAGCAGCTCGGCCGGCGGCAGCTGGCCGTCGCGCTTCGCGAGCTCGGGCTTGCGGTCGAAAAGCTCTAGGTGGCTGGGCGCACCGGCCTGGAAGAGGAAGATCACCCGCTTCGCCCTCGGCGCAAAGTGGGGCGCGCGCGGCGCAAGCGGATTGGGCGCGGCGGAGGCCGCGCACCCCTCGCGTGCGACGAGTTGGGCCAGCGCCACCGAGGCGAGCCCGACCCCACACTCGCGCAGGAACCAGCGGCGCGTGAGACTGCGGGCCTGCGCCCGACGAAGTTCTTCGGAAATGTTCATGGTCGTTTCGCTCAAAAGTTCATCGCATTTAGGTCATTTGATCCGTTCCCAAGCTGGTCCCCTACTCTCTACCATCTACCCTCTACCATCTACTATCTCCCTCCCCCTCCTCACCGTTTCGTCAGGGTTTCGTCGAGATTCAGCAGCACGCGCGCAACGACCGTCCAGGCGGCCGCGTCCTGCGGAGTCGTTCCGGGAGGGAGCCCGGGCAGTTTCGCGGCGTCGCCGGCGGCGATCTCCCTTGCGACAATCCAGCCCTCCGCGAGGCGCCGGCGCGTGTCGTCGAGCAGGCGTTGCACGTGCGTCCACTCCGCCGGGCGCATGGGGCGCGTGGTGCAAAGACGGTACGCGTAGTCGGCGCGTTCCGCATCGGTGGCCCCGCCTTCGCGCAGCACGCGCAGGGCGAGGTTTCGGGCCGCTTCCACGAAGACCGGCTCGTTAAGCGAGGTGAGCGCGGCGAGCGGCGTGTTCGAACGCGGCCTCCGCACGCAGGCGGTGTCGGCATTCGGTGCGTCGAAGGCGCTGAGCACCGGATCGGGCATCGAGCGTTTGCGGAACACGTAGAGCGCGCGGCGGTAACGCTCCGGCCCTTCGGCCGGGATCCAGTAGGTGGGCTTCGTGTAATTGTACTCAAGCACACTCTCCGGCACCGGCGGGAAGATGCTCGGTCCGCCGATCTTGTGCGTGAGCACGCCGGCGACATGCAGGGCCGAGTCGCGCATGACCTCGGCCTCGACCCGGAAGCGCGGCCCGCGGGCGAGCAGCCGGTTGCCCGGATCGCGTTCGAGCAATGCGGGCGTGACGCCCGAGGCTTGCCGGTACGCCGCGCTGCGCAGGATCGTCCGGACGAGGTGCTTTTGACTCCAGCCGTGCTCCATGAAGTCGACCGCCAGCCAGTCGAGCACGTCGAGATGGATCGGCACGGGGGCGCGCGTGCCGAAATCCTCGCTGGTCTCGACGAGGCCGAGTCCAAACACCGCCTGCCACACGCGGTTGACCGCCACGCGGGCGGCGAGTGGCGAGCGGCGGTCGACCAGCCAGCGGGCAAAGGCAAGCCGGTCGCGCGGGCCGTCCTCCGGGAACGGATGAAGCGCCGCCGGCGTGCCGGGGGCCACGGCATGCTTCGGCTGGTCCCAGGCTCCGCGGTCGAGCAGGTGCGTCGCCCGGGACTCTCCGGGCGAACGCGCAGCCAGGTGCAGAATCGAAGTCTTCCCCGCAGGGAAGCGGGCGTAGGCGGCCGCCTCCGCCTCGTTGGCCTCGCCGGCATCGGGCAGGGATCGCCGCCAGGCTTCGAAGATGACGCGGCGCTGCTCCGGCGTGCGCGCCGCGACAGGCGTGCGCATCGCGAGCACGGCGGCGTAGTCCACCGGCGCGGCCACGGGATCGGGAGCATGCGTGAGCGCGAAGCGGACGCGCCCCACCATCACGCTGTGGCGTCCGTTGTCGCTCCCGCCGTGGTCCGCCGTCCAGCGCAGGCGAAGCTTCGTGCCGGGCGGATACTCCAGCGGACATTCAAACTGAACGATGGCCACGGACTCCTGGTTGCGCCGGCCTGGTCCGCGGTCGGCCCGCCAGCCGGTGAGCAGATCCCCGTCGATGAGGTAATCCACCGGCCCTTTGGTACGTTTCTTCTCCTTGTCGAAGCTGGCCTCCCATTCGTCCTCGAGCGGTCCGGGCTTCTCCGAGAAATCCGCCGTGGCCTTCTTCAATCCGACCCTGTGCCACGTCGTGGCCCCAGGCGTCTGCACCTCGACGTCGAGTTCGCTCAAGGCCCACGTACCATACTTGCTGCGGCCGGGCCCGCCGAAGGCAAGATCGCGGTGTGTGAGCAGCTCGAGGCGCAACGCCGTGACACCGTCGAGCACGGGCTCGGCGATTGCGTAGATCGCCCCGCGCGTGGTGGGGTGTCCGAGGGAGAAAATCGAACCGTCGGCGCCCTGGGTCGGATGGTTGAGCCCGGACGTGCTGCCGAGTTCGGTTGCCGACAGCGTCTCCCATGCCACGTCGTGCGCGAGCACCTCGCGCTCCCAGGCGGCAAGCTCGGCCTCCCACCCCGGCCGCTGCGTCTGAAGCCGCGCATCCGCCGCGGCGATGGTGCGCTTGATCTCGTCGACGACGGACAGTTGCTCATCGGAATAGACCCAGGACTGCGCCTCGTAGGTGTCGTTGAGGAAGGCGAACAGTCCGAAATACTCGTCGTGGGAGACGGGGTCGAACTTGTGCGTGTGACACTGCGCACATTGCAACGTGATGCCCATGACGGCGCGGCCGAGGCAGTCGACGCGGTCGAAGATTTCCTCGATGCGGAACTGCTCGGGCACGATGGCGCCCTCCTCGTTGATCATGCTGTTGCGCAGGAACCCGGTCGCGACGATCTGCTCCTGCGTCGCACCGGGGAGGAGATCGCCGGCAACCTGTTCGACGATGAAGCGGTCGTAAGGCAGGTCGCGATTGAGCGCACCGATGACCCAGTCGCGCCAAGCCCATTGCTCGCGCGGCAGATCCTTCTCGAAGCCGTTGCTGTCCGCATAGCGCGCGGCGTCGAGCCAGTGGCGCGCCCACTTCTCGCCGTAGGCCTCGCTCGCGAGGAGATGCTCGAGGGTCGCGTCGAAGCCGTCGCGCTCGAAGGCGGCCACCTGTTCCGGCGTCGGCGGCACACCGATGACATCGAGATGGATCCGGCGGACGAGCGTTCCGGCGTCGGCCTCGGGCGAGGGTGCGAGGCCCTCCGACGCGAGACGCGCGGACACCAGCCGGTCCACCGGCGCGTCCCAGCCGCGGACGGTCGCCGGCGGCAGCGCGGGTTTCTCCGGGGCGATGAAGGCCCAGTGCGGTTTGTACTCGGCGCCGGCTTGTATCCAGGCCTTCAACACATCGACCTGCGCCGCGGAAAGCGCCGGCTTGTGGGAATCGAGCGGCGGCATGCGCTCGTCCTCGAAGGGCGAGGTCAGGCGCAGGATCAGTTCGCTCTCATCCGGTTTGCCGGGAACTACGGCGGGCAGGCCGGAGCCGCCGCCGCGCAAGGCGGCGTCGCGGTCGTCGAGGCGGAGCCGTGCCTCGCGCGAGCCCGGATCGGGTCCGTGGCAATTGAAGCAGTTGTCAGAGAGGATCGGCCGGACTTCGCGGTTGAAGTCGGGTACCCTCGCGAGGATCGCAGCCCACGGCATGAGCGCAAAGACCAGCCATGCGGACAAGCGAAGGGGCGGAGGCGCGGAGAACAGGAAAGCCATAGGACGAAACTGCGTACCGTACGACGCGAGGGGAGCGCGCCTGGGGGATGGCAGAATCGTGCGGCAGCGTCTGGCGGAATGCCAACTTTGTTCGGGATAAATTCGTCAACCCGTTGAAATTTCATTCGGACGGTTTGCCGGCCTCCGACTCCGCCGGGCTGCGCGGTGTTACGGTCCCGCGACTTCAACCCGCACCCGAACGATGAGTCGCTCGGAATCGTCGGCGGGCGGCGCGCCCGGGGGAGCGGCACGCGGGGTCGGAGGCTGGGCGCAGGCACTTCCCAAAAGTGCAACAGAAACGGCAAAGACGAGAAACAGCGACGGAAAGCGGACAGGGCGGGGGCTCATCACAGGGGGAGAGACTGCTTTCAGGGCCCCCAGGTTCCGTCCCCGGGAGGACGGAAGGATAACCGTGCGGACACCCACAAACCGCGACACGCACCGGCCTGACGCGCTCCTCAACGTTTTTATCCATCCCGTTGAGTCACGGCGGCTCCGTCTCGACCTCCCTTCCTCGGCCCGCTCGTATCTCGATCGCCGGATCGCCGCCCTGATCCGGCCCCACCCCGCCGGTATCTTCCTCCCCATGCCAACCGCCATGCGCCTGCGCCTCCGCACTTTCCTTCACGTCTGTCTCACGCTGCCCTTTGCCGCCGCCGTCGCCGGGCCCCCTGCGGAAACGCTCAGGCTCTGGCCCGGCACCCCGCCCGGCGACGAGGGCGTCGTCCTGCCGCCCGAGGCCGATCTCACCAAACCCGAGGACCCGCTGATCGCCGGACAACGCATCGTCAAGCTCGGCAACGTTTCGACGCCGACGATCGAAATCCACCGGCCGCCCGCCGACAAGGCCAACGGGACCACCGTCATCGTCTGTCCCGGCGGCGGACATCACATCCTCGCCTGGGACCTTGAAGGCACGGAGGTCGCCGCGTGGCTCAACTCGCTCGGCGTGACCGCCGTCGTGCTCAAGTATCGCGTGCCGAGCCGCACGCGCGAAACCCGCCGCTGGCAGGCGGCCGTGCAGGACGCGCAGCGCGCGGTGCGCCTCGTCCGGGCGCAGGCGCAGGCCTGGCGGCTCGATCCGCAGCGCATCGGCCTCCTCGGATTCTCCGCCGGCGGCGAAACCGCCGCTCTCGCCTCCCTTTTGTATGAGACAAACCACTACGAACCGACCGACGAGGCGGACCGCGTTTCCGCCCGCCCCGACTTCGCCCTGCTGATCTACAGCGGCGGGCTCTACGACGCGGAACGCAAGGCCCTGCCCGGCCACGTCGTCGTCCCCGACGACGCGCCACCTTTCTTCTTCGCCCACGCCTGGGACGACCGCGTCTCCGTGCAGAACGCGCTCCTGCTCGGCTCCGCCCTTAAGGAGAAGGGGATTTCCGCCTCGCTCCACCTCTACCCCACGGGAGGCCACGGCTACGGCCTCCGCCGGACCCAAGAACCCGTCACGACCTGGCCCGCCCGCGCGGAAGAGTGGCTGCGGCACACCGGCCTGCTGGGGAGCCGCTGAACCTCTCCGGTCCGGCCGCGGCGGACGATGCGCCTTGCGATACGCCCCCTTCGCCGCGATAGTCGCTCCGCCCTCGCCGCCCATGACCGATCCCAAGAAGGTTACCCCGTGGAATGAGCAACTGCATCCCTTCGTGCCGGATCACCAGCTGTCGCTTCCCGCCCAGATGGCCCGTCAACAGCGCCGCGCGCAGGAAGTCCGGGGACCGGCGGCCGCGGGCGGCAACAGCGCCGCTGGCGGGGAATTCATGGTCCGACTGCTCGGTCTCGCTCTAGTCCTGGCCGCAACCCCGCTTCTCTATCCGTTCGCCGCTGCCGCGACCGTCCTCACGCCCTACGGTTTGGTCGCGTTGGGACGGTTCGCCTCCTTCGGACTCATCATGCACCCGTGGGTGACGTTCCCCCTGAGCCTCGCGGTGCTCTTCGGCGCAATCCGCCTGGAACACACCTTGGGGCGCTTCGCGCTTTACCGGTTTCCGCGCCATCTCCTGCGCCTGTCGATCCTCTCCGCGGGAACGATCTACCTGCTCGACCCCTCGCTGATTCCGGCGCTGACCGACGGCAGGCTCGACGCCGTGCTCGCCGATCCGCCGTGGAAAGCACTGGCGGGCACCCTGGCCGTCGCGATCGCCGCCCACTTCCTCCTCTTCCATCTCAAGCGCCTTCGCCGGTGGTGGCACGTAGTGATGTTGTTCTTCCGCCTTCGCCCCGAGCGCCTGCCACTCCCCTCCCCGTCCTGAGGCCCGCCCGCCGACGGCGGCCAGTCTCCGTTGCATTCCGACCGCGGTTGCCACCGGTCGCCCGCTGTGGGTTTGCAAGCCTCGCCCGAGACAGTACCATGCGGAATGGAGCTTATTGTCGCCACCATCGTCGCCCTTCTGCCCATCATCAATCCCTTCAGCACGGCCCCGCTTTTTCTTGCGATGACCGAAAGGGACACCGAGGCGGAGCGCAACGAACAGGCGCGGCGCGGAGTGATCTACATGGTGATCATCCTGACCAGCTTTCTGGTCGGCGGGAGTTTTATCATGAGCTTCTTCGGCCTCTCCCTGCCCGGCCTGCGCATTGCCGGCGGCATCCTCGTCGCAGGCGTGGGGATGCGCATGCTGTATCCGCCGGACAAAGACCAGACCCCGGCCGAAGAGGCGGAGGGCAGGCGCAAGTCCGACATCTCCTTCACGCCGCTGGCGATGCCGAGCTTGAGCGGCCCCGGGGCGATCTCCGTCACCATCGGCCTCGCCTCGCTGGCGGAGACCTGGATCGATTTCGCGAGCATCTTCGCCGGCATCCTCGTGGTCGCCACCATTGTACTCGTCGTGCTTCGCGCTTCCACCAAGCTCGTGAGGCGACTCGGCGTGAACGGCCTTCATGCCATGACCAAGGTGATGGGCTTCCTCATTCTCTGCGTGGGCGTCCAGTTCATCGTCAACGGCATCCGCGGCGTCGCCACCGATCCCGAGCTGCTGCACACAATCCGCGACATCCTGACCGCTCCGTCAGCGCCCTGACCGCCCGCGCGCCCCTCCTGAAAGCCGGGAGGTTGGGATCGGAAGCGACCTCGCGGCGTCCCCCGGCTTGGACGCATCGCCACCTCCGAGGACCGTCTGGCGTTTGGGCGAGCCAGCCGACCAATCCGAGTACGATCAGATTGTAAGCTATATGCGCACTATTCGCATGGACAAACAACGCGGTCAGGAGTCGCCAGCCTTCACCACGTTCGATCGCATCCGCGTGCAGCGCACCCCATCCCAGCAGGTCCGTCGCTGACGCCGACTCGAGGCCTAGTCCGCGATACGCCATCGCTGCCCATACGAGGAGGTTCAGGTGTAAGCGAAGAGGCGTTACCGCACATCCGGCTCGCGGCACCAGAAACGCCAAAGCGTTTCCCAGATCGGAGTTCGGCGAGCCCTTGCGCCGTCGCGCCTCGCGGATCCGCGCATGATCGAGTCTCAAGGTCAGCGTAATCAGGAGCCAGATCGCAACCGCCCCGGTGAACAACAGCCACATCCAATAGTAACTCTTGTGCGAACGGGCAGCGAACGAACCGAAGCGCGGAATCAGGACCACTGCATTCTCAGACAACGAATCGTGTTGGTACACGGATACCGCAAGGTCGAACGCTCGACGGTCACTCTGAGCGCGCGCCCTCTCAAAGTAGCCAATCCGTTCGAATCTGTCGCGAGCAAACTTCCGATCCGCTTCGTCCAGCAGCTGCTCAACGCGCACCCTTCGTTCATCAGCGGTCGCATCGTTGCGATACCGCCGATGATAGCGAACACCGAGGAAGACCCCGGAGGGTGGAGATCCGGGGAGCGCGGAGAGGTCCAACAATTGTGCGACATAGTACACTGCGACGTTCCAATCCCTGGAATCGCGCCCGCTTGTCCAAGTGCGCAGTTCTCTGTTCGCATAGGCCCTGTCGACGGAAAAAGTCCCGATCGAATAGAACCGCGTCTTCGGCTATTCTGCAAGCTCACCTACCCGCTCCAGGTGCGTGATGGTACCGGTCGTATCCTCTAGATGTTTTTGAGCCACTATTGCCGGAACGAGAAGCAGAAAAGCGGCGATCACGCTGCCCAAGAAGGATGCGTCATTACCGGGCCACTTCAATAGCTGGACACCGTGTCGAACCCATAAGACGACCGCCGTCACGGACAGAGTCAGCGGGACAATGAACAAGGTCGGATCGACAGGAAGAACGCTGGGCTCAAACCAGACGAGGACCAGCCAGTGAAGAAACGAATAGCCTCCCCAAAGACCCGCCGCGGCGATTAGCCACGGCAGGAACACCCGCCTAAGCCTGAGCGCAAGTTGAGTCTCGGTACGTTTCACCGCGTGTTTGTCGCCAGCCCGCTCCGTTATTGGTGGGTTTGATCCGATCCTTGCGCCCGCCGGTAGTGCAAGGCGACCGCGCCGCATTGGAGCGGCTTCGACGACACCACGCACTTCGGTTTGGCCTCTAGTTTGATCGCCCACTCGCGCATCGCCGACAGCGCTTCTACGTCGCCGCGGGCGACCGCCGGCCAGTAGCGTTCCATCAGCTCGTAAGTGACGCGGCCCCACAGCATCGCCCCCGTCTCGTCCATGAGGCGGGTGAAGTACGCGTGCGTCTCGTCGTCGGCGATTCCCTTCCGGTGGTCGACACAACCGTCGAGCGTGACGTTGAGGCAGAAGGTCAAGAGTCCCATGGCAGCGAAAGTACCCCGCGTGAGGCGGACTTCAACCGTTCCAAGCGCAGGGCAAATGGCATCTTGAGACTGCACGTCCGTTTCTCACGCGGAGCCGCGACAAACTGGCCTGAGTCCTGACCAGCGCCTTGATGCGACCACGCTGGTCGAGACCGGAGTTGCGCAGGCAATCGCCCCCTGGCCATGGGTCGTGCCACTAGCGATTCGATCTCCGCGACCGCCTCGTCCACGCTGTCGCGCACCACGCGGCCGCTACCAGGCGCGCCGCTTTTCGCACTTGGCCGGAGAACCCGGAACCGAAGAGTCGGGAGATGAATTATCGGACAAAGGCGGAGTTTTTCACTCAAGGCATCACCCAGGGCTTCGTCGAAGCCTCCGAGGTCATCGCGTGGTCCGATGAGGTCGTCGCCGTTGCCGAGAAGACCGAGGACTGGATGATCGAAATCTCCAGCTGCGGTCCCGACGACCGCATGGCCATCCTCAGCCACCTCAACACTGTCAAGGGCACGGCCGATCCGGTCGAACTCGCGGCCCTCCTGAAGGCCCGAGGCCTCGGATAGGTGTGCTCCGGCGGGAATGCCCGGGGCATTTTCGCCCGCGGCTTCAAAGATACAAAGGATTCCTCATCGATCCATGGTTCGGGTCCCGCGGGGAGTGCTATGCTTCGATTCCCAAGGGACCTCGTACCTCGGAGGTCCCCAGAACCCTGCAAACTGCGCTCGCCGCCCTTGGTGAGCCGATCGTCGACAATCCTCATGTACCAGCCCTCCACCCCGCGCCCCGGTATCCTCCGGGGCCTCCTCGCAGGCCTGATGGCCCTGCTTTTCGCCTCCTTCGCCGGCGCGCAAGCGACGTCAACCGGCACGATCGCCGGACGCATCTTCAACCCGCGCACCGGCGAATACGTGCGCAACGCCGAAGTCCGCGTGGTCGCAACAGGCGCCACCGCCGTCAGCGGCGCCGGCGGCGTCTTCCGCATCCCCAACGCCCCCGTCGGACCGGCCGAGATTCTCGTCATCTACGCCGGCTACGCCGACGTCCGCACTCCCGTCGTGGTGGCCGCCGGACAGACGACCAACGTCGACATCGAGTTGACGACCGCCACCGGTGGCACGCTCTCGAGCGACGGCACCGTCGCCATGAGCGCCTTCGTAGTTTCCACCGAGGTCGAGGGTCACGCCAAAGCCTTGATGGAGCAGCGCAACTCGATGGACCTCGGTCGATCGATCGCCTCGGACCTCTTCGGCGACGTCACCGAGGGTAACGTCGGCGAGTTCCTGAAATATCTTCCCGGCATCGAAATGGAGTACGTCGAGGCCGACACGCGCGGCCCCCGCCTCGGCGGACTCAACCCCGAATACACCGGCGTCTCCGTCGATGGCATGAAGTCCGCCAGCGCCGACGGTTTCATGCAGTACGGCGGCACCGAAAACGGCTCCACCGGCGGCGGCGGCCGCTCCTTCAGCTTCGAGCAGGTGTCCATCAACTCCATCGAGTCGATCGAGATCTCCCGCGTCACCCCGCCCAACCTCGATGCCGACGCCCCCGCCGGCACGATCAACATGAAGACCAAGCGGGCCTTCGATCGTCGCGGCCGCCTCATCCGCTGGGCCGCGAGCACGGGCTTCAACTCGGAGGAGCTCACGCTCAGCCGCACCTCCGGTCCGGGCGACGACGGCCTCTCGCGCAAGTTCAAGCCGACCCTCAGCTTCAGCTTTGCGGACTCGTTCATGAACAACCGCCTGGGCGTCCTCCTCGGCTACAGCACCTCCAACCTCTACAACGAGCAGTACCGCGTACAGCACGCCTACCAGCGCACACCGTCCGCGGCCGATCCGCGTCCGCAAGTGCTCACCGAGATCGTCTTCAAGGACGGACCCAAGTGGACCAACCGCACGACCTATACAGGCACGATCGATTTCAAGGCCACCGACAACCTCATGTTCGGCGTGAACCTGATCTTCAACGAATACGAAGCCAAGTTCTGGAACCGCAACATCGGGTTCCGCGCCTCCGCCAACAACACGAACGCGACCAACGGCCGCATCGTGGCCGGCGGCGACGGCCTGACCACGTTCTTCACCAACTCGACTTCGACGGCTTCCGCAGGCAACCGCTTCATTTCCACAACCGGCGGCACGGTCACGAAGCAGACGAGCGGCTATAACATCAGCCCGAAGTTCGAATGGCGCCTGGGCAGCCTGCTCATCGAAGGCCGACTCTCCTCCTCCAAGTCCGACAACTCCTACGGCAGCCTGCGCGACGGCCGAGCCGGTTTCGGGCGCTCGAACAACCTGACCAACGTTCAGTTCGAGGCCACCCGCCCCGACCCGCTCTCGAGCAAATGGACGATCGTGCAGACCGGCGGCGCCGACTGGGCCGACCTCGCCAACTACAAGAATCCGGGCATCAACGACGATGTCCGTTACGTCGTCGACGAGATCAACATCGCCGCTCTCGACTTCACCTACAACACGACCGTCCGCAGCGCGCCCGTCATGCTGCGCTGGGGCGCCAAGATGCGCGAACAGACGACTAACACCGACCGGTTTTCCCAGACGAGCAACTGGAACTACATCGGCCCGGGCGGCGGCGCGACCGGCGACTGGTCCGCGTACCCCTCCGACTTCGTCTTCGATCCCAAGGCCCTCGGCCCGCGCGTCACCTCGATCGGCGGCGGCGGCTTTGCGCCCTTCGCCAACACCCAGGCGATCGGCCAGCTGTACCTGAACAACCCCGAGCTCTTTGTCTCGAGCTTCACCTCGGAGAACTACTACGACGCCACCTTCGCGAGCGTCCGCCGCTTCAAGGAGGAAGTCCCGGCCGCCTACCTCATGGCCAACACCCGCCTGGGCCGCTTCTCCCTGCAGGGCGGTCTGCGCTGGGAGGACACGCAGACCACCTCGAACGAGTTCGATCCGCGCACACCCTCCGAGGTGATCGCCGCCGGTTACACGCTCAACGCCAACGGCCGGGCGACCACCGTGGAGGGACTCGACTACCAGTTCGCGTCCAAGCCCAAGGTCGACCGCAAGGGCAGCTATGACCGCCTGTTCCCCAGCGTTTCGATGAAGTACCGCTTCAGCGACAACCTGATCGCCGACCTCGGCGCCGGTCACACCATCCGGCGCCCCGAAGTGACCAAGCTGGTCGGTCTGTATTCGATCAATGAGGACACCGAGATCATCACCACCTCGAATCCCGGCCTCCTTCCGGAGTTCGCCGATCGCGTTGCCGGCAGCCTCTCCTACTACTTCGGAGGCACCAACAACCTTACGCTGACCCTCGCCCACACCGAGATCGAGAATCTCTTCATCAACGACGAGTTCACCGCGGAGGAGTTCGGCATCACCGAGCCCGCCCTCGCCGGCTACACCGTGCGCACCTTCCGCAACAGCGACGAGGCCGTGACCTTCCGCAGCCTGGAGCTGGCCTACCGCCAGATGCTGAACTTCCTTCCGGGCGTGCTCCAGGGGACGTCGGTCTTCGTCAACTACACGCGCACCTACGCGAGCGAACGTCGCGGCGGCGTCACGCCCCACGTCGTCTCGGGCGGTGTCGACTGGCGTTACAAGCGCCTCGGCTTCGGCCTCAAGGGCGTCTGGTCCGACGATGCCCCCTGGACCGCGGTCGAAGGCCGCTACCGCCCGGCCGTGCTGAAGATCGACGGCAGCATCGACTTCCGCATCTCCCGCTACGTGACGGCCTTCGTCCAGGCGCGCAACCTCACCAACGAGGACCACGTGATCGTCGAGGAAATCGACGGCAACGTCCCCGTGATCTGGCGCCGCGAGAACTACGGAGCCAACTACGTCATCGGCGTCCGCGGCCAGTTCTGACCTCAGTCGCAAAGAAGCCTCCGTCCTTTACCGGACGGAGGCTTTTTTGCGACCTCATGTATCGCACATGGCGATACCGATGGGCGGGCCCGGTGCTTCATCAGCCAATCCGTGGCGTTTCGCGAGGATAGCGTAGGAGCGGCTTTACGCCGCGATGAATACCGTCCGCCGGCAGTCGCGGCGTAAAGCCGCTCCTACACCTATCATCGGGTGAAAGGCGCCGGGACAGGCATGCGCGTCCCCACCTGCGTCCGCCATTCCCCGAGCGCGCCGAGACGGGCCTGCGCGCGTTCCGATTCCGCCGAGACGAGATTTCATTGTTCGCGCGGGTCCCGGGCGACGTTGAAGAGCTCGATTGCTTCGTAGTCATGCCACTCGATAGCCTTCAGTCGCCGTCGCGGACCGCGCCCCAGGAGCCGCCGCCTTGAAGGCATCGTCGAACGTGGTCTCTTCCAGCGGGGGTAGCGACGAACGGGCACGCAACCGTTCTCATGGCGATGGAGCGTAAGTCATCGAAGGACCGTCGATCGAACCTCAAGAAGCGGGCGGCGTCGCGCAGGTCCTGGCTCCTCTCCATTACGGACAGGAGTGTCCGTCGTCCCAGCTGGGCGGTATCGGGTGCCAGAGCCCTGCGAAGACGGATACTTCTACCCGCCAAGGGAGGGCTTGTTCGTCTTTTCCGGGCTCGGCGACGCCGTGACGGACGGCGTCTGCACAAACAAAAGCCCCCGCTCGCGAAGAGCGGGGGTTGACCAGTAGCCTGCGGCTGCGATCAGAAGTCGAACGAGTTGGTCAGCTGGAAGCTGCGCGGCGGGGCGATCGCATACACAGGCGAACCGTCGCCGTTCGCGGCGAAGACCCGCAGGCCCTGCTCGCTGAAGAGTTCCTGGGCATTGAGCTGCACCCGCCAGTTCACCTTGTTGTTGAAGATGCGCCGGCCGTAGCTGACGAACATGCCGCCGGCGATGACCGACTTGCCGCGATACTCGTTCTCGAGGTCGTTGATCAGGCCGGGGTAGTTCTGCAGTCCGCCGAAGTTGAAAGTGGTCGGCACGCGTCCGTAGCCCAGGACCTTGCCGGATTCCCAGCGAAGGTTGGCGCCGACCGTGAAGCCCTTGAGCCGGCCGTCATTGAATTTATACCGACCGACCAGCTTGGCGGTGTAATCCGAGATGCCGCGGTTGGAGACGCCTTCGCGCAGGAGCTCGCTGACGAAGTTGCCAGCGATCGTGTTGGCAAAGTTCGTCTGCAAGAGGTTGGACGAAGACACGGTGCTGCCCGACGAGCCGTCGACGCGCATGCCCTCGGAGAAGAGCTTCCCGTAAAGCGGCGCACGGTAGTCGAGGAAGTCGTACAGTTCCCGACCGACCCGGGTGGTCTTGTTGTCGAGCTTGTCCACGCTCGCCACAAAGTCCCAGTTGCGGTTCGGGCGGAACGAAATCTCGATCGACGCGCCCTTCGAGACGCGATCTTCCGTGGTGGCGGCGTTGTTGGGACGCTCATAGACCTCGGTGCTGACATTGCCAAAAGCGTCGATCACCGAGTACTCGCTGAGACGCCCGGCGGCCTGGAGTGCGTTGTAGACCTGCTCTTCAAATGCCACCACGCGGACACCGGCGACACCGGTCCCGCTCGTGGCGCTGTTCTGGGAGGACTTGAAGTACGTCGCCCGCACGTCAAGGCGCCCGTCCATCAACGTCAGCCCGATGCCCACATCCGTGGTTTCGCCGTTCTCCGGCGGCAGGTTTCGGTAGAGATTGTCCTGCCGGGGTTCGGTCGCGGCGAAGTTCTCCGAGCGGTTGGCGAAGACGCGCAGCCGGTTGTTAATCCGATACACGATGCTCTGCGTGGTCGTGTCCGCCTCGTTCTCGAACGTCGCGCCCGTCTCGGCGTACTGCGAGCGGTTCAAGCCGGCCACCCGGTTCTCGCCGAAGCTGTCGGTGCCGAAGGCACGGTTGGCCAGCGGCACGCCTTGGAAGCTTTCGATCTGATCGCGACGCCAGCCGACGAGCGTGATGATCCGCCGGTCCCAAAAGTAGCTCTGGAGGGAGAGCCCGAGTCCGCGGTTCTTGAGGATCGTGTAGTTGCGGCCGCCGGCGATCAGTTCACGCCCGAGGTTCACGCCATCCGGAGCGACCTGCCACCGCGCCGGATTCACGGTGCTGTTGTAATAGAGGAAGTCGTAGGAGCGATTCCACTGGGCGGACATGCCCTCGGGGAACCCGGTGTAGCGAATCGACGTGTCCCCCAACTGCACCGGATCGCCCACGTACCACAGCTGCTGCCCCCAACGCGCGGCGTTCGTCGGGTCGGTCAGGGCGCCGCCGGTGAAGACGGAAGGATTGTCGATCATGTAGTGCCAGCGGTAGCCGAGGCGGTCGACCTTCGCGTCGGTGAACACGGACGTGAAGCGGTGGAAGCCCAGCCAGCCAAACCGCTCCGTCTTCGTCGCGAAGTCAAAATCGTAGTTGGCCTGGAGCACCAGCGAGCGCGACTCGGTGTCATTGTATTCACCGAGCGGACGCCCGTGGACGAACGGACGCAGGAAATTGGGATTCACCCGGCCGTCCGGCAGACGCTGGTTGATGTCCAACTGAATCATGTTCGTCTGCGTGAGCGTCGCGAAGTACTGCTCCTGCTCGCGTTCCTGCAGTTGGAAGCCGGCGGAGAAATAGAGGTTCTCGGTGACGCGCTGGTCCAGATTGAGGTACAGACGGTTCACATCCTCCCAGCGATAATTGCCCGGGAGCGCACCGATCTCGACGGTGTTGAAGGGGAAGATCCCCTCGTCGATGACTTGGTTCTCGGAAACACGGCCCGCGCTCTGCTGATTGGAATTGCCCGACCGCATGAACACCGACCGGCTGGCGGCCGCCGGCGTGGCTCCGGTGACCAAGCGGTTGGACAACAGGGTCATGACGCCGTCCATCGGATCGGTCCACTGGCCGTTGCCCTCGTAGATCAGCACCGCGGAGTTGGCGTTGGTGTTGAGCTCGCGCCGGATGATGCCGAGGTTGACGGTCTGTCCGTTCGCGAGGGTGAAGGACGAGGCGGGCGCCACGTTGGTGTTGACGACGGGGTCCCAGAAAAAGGCCTGGTTGATCTGGGCCTGCGTCATCTGCGGGGCATACGTGTTGTAGGCGGTGAGCCACTCGGAGACGTTGTCCTGAACGGTTCGGAAGTTCGGGCGGCGGCCGCGCGCCGTGACGCGCTCGGCATAGGCATTGAACGTCGTGCCACGGAAGGGACGGTAGGAGCCTGTGAGGAAGAGACGCTTGTCCCGCTGGTGGGCCGTTTTCACCTCGTAGCGCGTGTCGCTCGAGACTCCGACCGCGCGCACCGCAAGTTTATCGCGCAGCAGCACCCGGCTGAAGTCGACCATGCCGCGCATCGATCCGTGGTCATCGAGGCGGATCTCGACGCGGTTGAGGTCGCGGCGAAGGTTGGCAACCTTGGTCGATGAATTCACCAGGCCCGCGGGCTCGGCCAGGCCGAAGAGGATGGAGTTTGCGCCTCGGAGAAACTCGCTGCGCTCGGTGTTGTAGCGGTCGGTCGAGCCGAGGACTTCGATGAAGTTCACCGTCGTGGTCGCCCGGCCCAGGCCGCGGACGCGGACCTCACCCGAGCGGTTGTTGTTGTCGCCAAAATCGCCGCCGACGTACTGGTTCGCACCGCCGAGGCCGGCGACGCTCTCCTGGTGATAGGTCGAGTCGTTCTCCGCGCCGGAGACGAATGCCAGCGCCGAAGCGATGTCGTTGGCCGCCAGGTCATTCATGAAATCGTCGGTCAGGACGGTCACGGAGGCGGCGACGTCCTTGAGGTCGGTGCGCAACCGGCTGCCGGAGGTGACGAGCGAGCTGCTGTAACCCTCGTCTTCCTCCGCCTGCACGGTGAAGGGGGAAAGCTCGATGGGATTCTCGCCCGCGGTACCGACGGGCGGCGGGGGCGCCGTTTGGGCCACAGCGAGAGCAGAGCCCGCAAGGAGCAAGGCGGTCAGGGAAAAGGCGGTCTGGGTGGTTCGGCTGGTCATGGGGCGATTCGGTTGATCCCGACTTCCGCCGGTCTTTGAGGCCGGTCGAGAATGCGAATGACGGGAGAGGCTGCGGTTGAAGGAGACGATACGGGGCGAAGGAGCTTCCGGCCGGGGGTATCGGCGCTCCGATAGTATACGTGCAGTGTACCTCATGGGGTCCGGCCCAAACCATGGACAACTGTTGAAGGTTTTGTCGTTTTGCGGACATGGGGACGTTTTCCCGTCTCCACCTGATCGCTCGTGGACGGTCTCCTCGCGCCGGCCTGTCCCCTCGCATTCGCCTTCTGGATACAAAAATGCCGTCCATGGCCGGCGTACGCCGGCCATGGACGGCTGATGACCCGGGATTCAGGGCACCACCGGCTCGGCGAGCACGGCGTTGCTTCCGATGTTGAGCCCGTCGGCATGGATCTCGCCGACGACCGAACTGGTACCGTTGAGCACCACCGTACCCGCGGGAGCGTGCACGATCGCCGGCAGACTGAGATCGCCGTTGATCGCAAGCCCACCCGAGGCGACGCGCAAAACGAACCAGCTGTACGGATGCGCCGAGGTGGTCACATCCTTGGAGATCGAGGTGCCGTTATTGAGCGTGAGGATCACCGGGCCGGCAATCTCCAGCCGGCAGCCACCGTAGAGATTCAGCCCCTGGAGATTGTAGACCGCCGGAACCTGCGAGCCGGGCGCGCCGAGAACAAAGCCGCTGCCCCTGCCGGCGGTGAAGGTGCCATACGTACCGGGAGGAACGGTCACGAGACCCGCGTTCATGTTGAGACTGAGATTGCGCAACGAGGCGAAATCCACGCTTCCCCCCTTGCTGCCCATGCTCGCGTCCACCGTGCCCGCGGGCGGAGGCGGCGCTTCGACCACCGGAAGGGCGTCCGGATCGATGCGACGCACCACCGTGCGCACGACCGCGCTGTTCAGCACGACGCTGGAGTCCGCGGGAACTTCGTCGCCGGGACCGTCGACGATATTTCCGAGGATCGCGCCACCATTGAGTACGACCGTGGGCGTACCCGGCACCAGCAGATCGCTGGAAATGTAGGCGGCGCTGTTCAAGGCAACCGCTGTGGGCGTCAGCACCTGCACGGATCCGTCCACCCCTCCATTGAGGTTCGGCAGGTGGCGGACGCGGGCCGTGATGCCCACCTCCAGTGTGCCCGCGGCACTTCCCTGGTGATTCGGTTCATCGATCGTGGCGACGACTGCATAGCTTCCCGGATAGATCGGTGCAGCGGCTGCGCCGTCGTACGTGACCTCGACGTTGAGACTCGACGGATCGGTGTTCACGGTCACCGCACGCGGCGTGCCGTCATAACGCTGGCTCAGGTCCGACAACGCAACGGAGGCCGCGGCCTTCGCGATCGAAACCGAGGTACCAGTCATCGCGGTGCCGGCCGAGTTCGTCGCCGCAAAGGTCAGCGAATAGTCGCCGGCCGCCGTCGGCACGCCTCCCAGCAGGCCGGTGGCCGGGTCGAACTGCAGACCGGGCGGAACGGCCGTCGTCACCGACAACTCAGGCGTGGGAATCCCGGTCGAAGTCACCGCGAGGCTGAACGGCGTTCCGTACGTACCGGTGGCCACGCTGCTGGCCGTGATCGAGGGCGGCGTGGTGACCTCCACCGGACGGTTGGAAACAACCACGGGCGTCTGACCGGCGGCAAACTCAACGGAGGCCTCGGTCGCGGTTCCGTCGGGCGACGACACCGAGTTGCCCCTGAACGCGAGCTTCGAGCCCTCGCCGAGGTAGAGCGAACCGGTCCCGTCGCCCTTGTCGGTCACAACGGCGTATCGGCCCTTGAAATACAGTCCTGTGGCCGGATCCTCGTACACGCCGTCCGCGTTCGGATTCGACAACACGTACTGCACCAGATTCGCGCCGCCGACGGTGCTGAGCACCTTGAGGCCGACGACGACGCCGTCCCGCTCGATCTTCTCGACCGATTGCACCGAACCACTGCCCTCGGCGCCGACGTAGGGCTCGTAGACGGCGGCGAACGGTTGATCCCAGGCGCTGCCCTGCTTGCGGATGACGACCGTCGGGGCGCGACGGCTGTTGTAGGGGCTGGGCGCCTGCAGGATCCGGGGGGAGCTGACGCGGGCGTACTCGCGGTCACTCGATCCGGGCATGAACAGCTCCATGTGCGTCGGCCCCGTCGGGAGGTCGTTGGCCGTGAACCGCGCCCGCACGGAGGCGGACGTCGACGTTGAGACTTCGGTGTTCGTGAAGTACCGCCAGCCGGGCTGCTTGTACTCGTCCCCGATGTCGGTCTGGAAGCGATCCGGCGCGCTGGCGAGGGGCAACGGCGCCTCATCGGCATGGAGCGAGACGGTGTCGCCCACGTTGCGATAGATGTAATCGTGGTACTCGTTCGCCAGGCCGGAATCGGAACGGAAGATATCCACGTAGTAACCGGTGGTGGGCGACGTCCGCACGATGCCGAGGGTGCGCTGCTGGGTGGCCTCGGCCAGCGTTCCCTTGTCGTCGAGGAACGACGACGTGGTGAACGAATGATTGGGCGAAACGGGCGCGGCCGAGACCGCTGGCTCGATGGCCTCGAGGCGCACGGTGTTGATGCCGATGTTCTCCCAGCCACCCTGTCCTCGGGACGCACCGTTGACCACGATCGTGTTGTTGGAGGCGAAAACCCGGTAGTAGTTCTCGTGCTCCGTGGTCTGGTAGGTGCCCTTGCCGCTCTTTGCACCCAGCACCTCGCCGGCACCGTAGAGTTCCATGCTCATGCCGCTGGCGTGGCTGTGAATGTGTCCGGCGCCGCCAACGAAGCCCATCAGGCCATAGCGTTCGTTGTCCGCAGTGGACGGGTTGCGCTGGAGCGCGATGCCTGCAAACGGAAGCCGGTCGGTCTGCGGAAGGACAAGCGGGGCCGCCGGCTCGGTCACGTCTTCGGCAAACCACAGGAGTTGAACGAGCTCGTTGTGCATGCCCAGGGCCGTGTACGACGGCAGGACGTCCCGCTTGTGCTTTCCTTCTTCAAGGCCGCTGGCAATGCGCGCGCCAAAGAACGCCACCAGGTCGGATCGGCCGATTGCCTTCGCGTGCTGGTAGATCACCTCATACTCGAAGTAGGGCTCCGCTTCGGCGGGACGAGGACCGTCACCAAAACTGATCAGCTCGCGATTCGGGAAGCGCAGGTAGCTGAGCCGGGGGAGGCTCAAGGCGTAGTTCGGGTACGTATCGAACAGGTTCAGCGTCGGGTCATAACGCTCGAGCAGCGCCATGTGCGTGCTGCGGATCGTGACGACTTCGTTCGCGTACTGAAGCGACTCGGGCCAGACGTTTCCGGCCTCCTCGTAATGGCGATAATCGTACCGGAGCGAAGCCTGGCGGCTCGAACCGGTGGTCAGGTAGACTTGCAGGGCAGCCGCCCGCTCCGCCGGATCGGAAAGCGCGAGCAGATTGTTGAGCATGCACGTCGCCATGAGCGCCGACCAGTTGCTGTTCGCGGATCCGTGATCCCGGGTCAGCTGGTAGTAGGTACGGAAATGGTTCTGGGCATCGATATAATCGAAGTCCACGAGGGTCGCAGATTGCACATCGTAGACCGGGTGGGTTTCGAGGAAGGTGCGCAGGAAATCGTAGACCATGGGCATCTGCGTTCCCAGGATGCGCGCCTCAAGCAACAGGTCGTTCCGCACGATCCAGCCACCGTTGGACACAGACGGATCCGGCGCGACCGGTTTGAGCGTCTTGATGACATTGAAAAGGATGTCCGCCGCGCATTGCGCGTACGTCTCGTCGCCGGTCAGGTAGTGGAGAACGGCGGTGTCGAGCGCCAGGTCGAACTTGGATACAGCCGGACCTCTGACCTCCGAGAACGGTGAGGCGTAGGTCATGGTCTTGAAGGTCGGCGTGGGAGCGGACCAGTTGACCGGCAACTCCCGCAGAAATGCGTCCCTGTCGGCCTGATAGCTGGCCAGACGCGCCGCCACGCGGGTCTGCAGTGTAGCGAGGACATTCTGCGCCCAAGGCCGGGAGGCGACTTTGTCGAGAATGGCCGCCTTCTCCGAGTTGCGCACCCAGATGAAGGGCCGACCCGGGTCGGGACTGGCGAGCGGATCGGTGCCCGTGTAGGGCGGAGGAGGCGGCGGCGGGGGCGGGGCCACATTGGTCACTTCCGCGGAGACGAGCTGCACGCCCACCCCACCCCCGCCGGAGGTTAAACCCGTGCTCCACCCCCAGGCGATGGCGTCGAAGGTGAGGACCGGCGTGCTGGTGATGGCGGTGCTTATCGTGTAATTGTTGAGCGCGCCGCCCGACAGTGTGAGGGCGAACTCAAGCCCGGCCGCGTTCCGATAGGCGGTGAAAACGCCCGTGTACTTGACGTTAGCCTGCAGCGTCTGGCTGGCACCGGAAGTCAGCGGAGCGGAGTAGACGTTGGTGGCAGTGCCGATGAGGTTCGTCTGGTTGGTGCCGGCTGCCGCCTTGCGTTCTCGGAGAGAGATTCCGTTCGCCGTGGGCGACATCATCGCCGCATAGCCGACGCAGTTGGTGAAAAGGGACGACGAGGACAACGTCGTGATGTCGGCACTGATGCGCGAACCACCGGTATTGAATAGACCGATACGCAGCGCTGTGTCTCCCGTCAACGAACCCACACCTCCCTGAATCGAGAACGAAAACGTCACCTTGAGCGTCTGGCCCACCTGGAGATTGACGGGCGAAGCCGACGGCGTGAGGTAGCCGAGCAGCTGGGCACCGCCATTCGTGGGATGCGTCAACGTCAGGTTCTGCGGTTGGTAGGACAGGACGGCGCCCGGGCCGATGGAGAACCACTGCGCACCATCCGGCGTGGGTGCGGCCGTGCGGGAGACACGCGACATCGAGTCGTTGACGAGAACTTGGGCAGAAGCGACGGCGGCCCCCGCAAGGAGGACGACAGACGCAACGAAGCGCTGGAGAACAGAAGACAGCAGGGACATAACGGTCGGCACGGTTGCGCGGGCGAAGGACCCGCAAAGAAGGGTGGGTCTCCCCCCACGAGGGGGTAAGAGGGGAGGCCAACACTCTAGCAGCTAGGCTCCGCACCGAACCATGGATAACTGCTGAACGTTTTGTCCTTTTGCGGACACCGCGAGCCACGCCCGATCCCAAAGTCCGACACAGGACGATTCGAAACCAAATGAACACCTCACGAAAGGCTCGCCCCGCCGAAAACGCACCGCCAACGTCCCCAAAGCATGCTCCCGGCCCGCGCACCGTATCCTCAAGCACCCGCCGACTCGGCTCCCTCCAAGCCCGAACCCCTCAAGCGCGAACTAGGCCAGTTCTTTACGCCACCTCCGTTGGCCGAGTTCATCGCCTCCTTCTTTACACGCCCGCTTCAAGACTGGCGCGTAATCGATGCCGGTGCCGGATCCGGCACCCTCACCTTGGCGCTCGTCCACCACGCGATCCGCCAGAAACCACGCCCTCACTCGTTTCACGTCACCGCCTACGAGATCGATCCCGACGCCATCGCCCAATTGCGCAACACGCTAAAGGTCTGCGCAGACCTGTGCGCAGACGCCGGCATCCGCTTCAGCGCGGATCTGCTGGCCACCGATTTTATCGCCCATACCACGGCGTCGCTTGACCACAGCCTCTTCTCCCCCGCCCTCAAGACGTTCAACGCCGCCATCGTCAATCCTCCGTACCGCAAACTCGCCGCCGGCTCTTCCGCGCACGCCCAACTTTGTCGCGTCGGCATCGATGTTTCCAACCTGTACAGCGGCTTCCTCGCCCTGCTCAGCCGGCTCCTTGAGGCAGAGGCCGAACTTGTCGCCATCGTCCCACGAAGCTTCTGCAACGGGCCCTACTTCCGCGCCTTCCGCAAGGATTTCCTCGCCCGCATGGCGTTGCGTCGACTTCACGTCTTCGAATCGCGTACAGCCGCATTCTCCAACGAGTCCGTCCTTCAGGAGAACATCATCCTGCGAGCTGAGCGAACCTCCGTGCTCACGGACACAGTCGAGGTGTCCTCCAGCCGCGGCGATCTGACGGACTCCGTCCGCAGTCGCCTCCTCCCCTTGAACGAGGTCGTTTCCCCGGCTGACACCGAGGCGTTCATCCGACTGCCTGCATCGGACCGGGAACATGCGGCCAAGAACAGCCTCGCCCACCTCACCACTCGCCTCGTCGATCTCGGTTTGAAGGCATCCACGGGCAAGGTGGTGGACTTTCGTGCCCGCGAGCACCTCCGTGCCGTTGCCGGCGCAGGTGACCATCCGCTCCTGTATCCCTGCCATTTCGAAGCCGGTTTGGTTGCGTGGCCAAAACCGGGCGGCAAGAAGCCAAACGGACTAGCCGTCTCCATCGACCGCACCGATCTTCTGATCCCAACGGGGTGCTACGTTGTGGTCCGACGATTCTCCTCCAAAGAGGAACGAAAACGCATTGTGGCGAGCCTACTCGATCCGACTCGCCTGCCGGTTGACACAGGCTGGATCGGCCTCGAGAACCACCTCAACTACTTCCACGCAGAGGGGCGCGGTCTCGCCAAGACCTTGGCCAAGGGTCTGGTTGCCTACCTCAACTGGAGTGTCGTCGACGACTACTTCCGTCACTTCAACGGCCACACCCAGGTCAACGCAACCGACCTGCGCAGCCTCCCCTATCCGACCGCTGCAATCCTGCACGCGATCGGCGAAGCGGTCGGCGAATCCTTTCCCGTTCAAAGCGAACTCGACACGTTGGTGGCTTCCCACTGCCTCGCCTGATGCCCGCAAAATCCATCCCCGGCAAAGCAGCCCAGATCCGAAACGCCCAAGCCGTCCCCCCACAGCCTTGGCTTCGGCGCACGTCAATCGAACGAGATGGCCGCGCTCGTGCTCCTAGCGCTTGCCGATCTCAAGCCCAAGCAACCGTGGTCGCAAGCCGCCGCACCTCTCCGCGGAGTCACCCCTATCATTGAGTTCATCGCGCGGCACTACGGCACGCGTTACGCACCGAACACCCGTGAGACGATTCGCGACGAAGCGGTGAAATTCTTCCTCGAAGCTGGCCTCCTTGTCCGGAACCCGGATCAACCGGATCGCCCCGTTAACAGCGGAAAGACCGTCTATCGGATCGAACCGACCGCGTTGGTCGTGCTCCAAAGTTACGGAAGTGACGAATGGCCCAAGCTTCTCGCCAGTTACCGTAAGAGAAGCGCGGCATTGAAAGCCGAAATCGAACGAGCTCGGACGCTCTCGCGCGTACCCGTCACTCTGCCGAATGGAAAAGCTCTCACGCTGTCCGCGGGCGGACAGAACCCTTTGATCAAGGCCATCGTCGAAGAGTTCTGCCCGCGATTCACTCCCGGCGCCGTTGTCGCCTACATCGGCGACGCCGAGAACAAGTTCCTCCATCTCGATGCAGCCTATCTTGCGACGCTTGGCATCCAGCTCGCACCTGCGGCCAAGATGCCCGACGTCGTCGCCTTCGATCAGCAACGCAACTGGTTGATTCTCATCGAAGCAGTGACAAGCGCCGGTCCGGTGGACGGAAAACGTCGAATGGAACTCAAGAAGCTCTTCAAAAGTTCCCGGGCCGGCTTGGTTTTTGTCACCGCCTTCGAAACGCGAAAGTCCATGCAGTCTTTCGTGAGCCAGATATCGTGGGAATCTGAAGTCTGGATCGCCGAAGCGCCCGACCATCTCATCCATTTCAACGGTGAACGTTTTCTCGGTCCCTACGCTGACGCGATGCCGCAGGGCGAGTAGCGGCAGACAAGAGTCCGTCTATTTCACTCCGAGGCGACTCCTACGCAGAAGAAGCGGATTGGATTCACGCCCATGTCAGCCCATTCGCTCCGCGTCGTAGAGGTGATTCAATCGAATCGCTCCGGTTGACCCGCATATTTCACCAGACTAACGGTGCGGAGGCAGGAGCGGCTTTACGCCGCGATGGCTGGCGGACGGTGTTCATCGCGGCGTAAAGCCTGTCTCCTACGCAATCCTTGCTAAACGCTACGTCCGGGCTGGTGAAATATGCAGGCTACGCGCGCACCGCAGCCCGGGCCTGCGCCGCTGCCACGGCTTCGGGCGTGACGGAGTAGCGGTGGATGAACCAGGCGCCGACGAGGGCGAGCGCCACCGTGCCGCCCGCGAACGAGACACGCATGGCGAAATACGTGGCCTCCGTCTGGGCCGCCTGAAGTTCGGTCTTCCAGCCGACGAAATGCAGCACCACGTTGGCCAGCAGGATCGAGCCGGTCAGGGCAAACTTCAGCGCCCAGGCGAGCACCGAGTTGTACATGCCTTCGCGACGCGCGCCGGACTCCGCCGCGTCGAGGTCGCAGATGTCGGCCGTCATCGACGGCACGAGCACCATCACGGCCACAAGACCCGGGCCCATCAGGGCCGAAGGCAGCACGATCCACCAACCCGCGCCGGGCACGTAGCAGAACCATTTGGCGAGACCGCCGAGGGCAATGGTGATCGTGCAGACGAGGAAGGCCTGCTTCTTGCCGATGCGCCGCGAGAGTTTGACGATCAGCGGCACGGCAAACATGCCGCACAGCTGAAAAGCCGTGCCGTACCACCCCTTCATGCCGGCCCCGACGCCCATGTCGCCACCGTGCACATAGAAGACGTTCAGGTAGAACCCGGTGGTGTCGATCACCAGGAAGCTCATGTAGATGAAGATCTGCGCGAGCACGAGCCGCCGGAAATCCGGCTGGCTCATGGTAATCCGCCAACTGCTCCAGCGCGACGGCTTCGGACCGTGCGCGCGCACCGCCGGGTGGGCCGGTTCCCTGACCTTCCAGACGGTGATGAACCCGAGGATCGCGATCGCCGCACCGACGATCGGCGCGCAGATGCGCCCGCCGGCAACGAGATTGCCCGCGCCGGCCTCGCGCACCCACTTGAGCAGCCACTGGTTCACCACGCCGGACGCCTTGTGCAGGATCGACTTCGTGCCCATCAGTTTCGTGCGCTCGTGATAACTGCTGACCAGCTCGAGGCCGAGCGCACCGTAAGGAACGATGAGCACGCTGTACGCGACCGACATGAGGGCGCAGCCGCCGAGCAGCCACCAGAAATAGAACATCGTCGACTTGCCTTCGGGAAAGTACCACAGCCCCGCCGCCACCACCGCGCACATGAACGCGCCGACGAGAATGAACGGGCGCCGTCGACCCCAGCGGGAGCGCAGCCGGTCGCTCCAATTCCCCACGAACGGATCGAGAAACACATCGATCAATCGCGGCAGCGAGAGGGCCAGGCCCACGAGCAGCAGCGGCACGCCGAGCGTGATGTTGAAGACCGCGTTCGCGAGCTGGTTGATCGAGTTGATCGCGAGGTTCTCGCCGAACGCGGACGCACCATACGCAACGCGCGTGCCCAGGGGCAGGCTTGCCGGCGCAACCGGACCGGCAGGCGCTGCAGACGTGAAAGGGCGTCCGCTCATGCGTGGATCGCTCCCTGGCCGAAGTCAGTGACGCCGCGCCCGAACTGCTTGATGCGCACCCGCGGGAACGACTCGAAAGGAAACGAGCGAAGCTGCTTCTCCGCGAGGGCGGGAAGGGTCAACGGACGGGACGCCAGCAGTTCGATCAGGGTCGCGCGGAGGCGGGCGGCGACGCCGGGTTCCCTCGGCAGATAGTCGATCGATTCATGCGGATTGGCGTTCACGTTGAAGAGCAGTTCGCGACCGCCGTTGGCCAGCCAGACATACTTCCAGTCGCCTCTGCGGATCATCGCCTTGAACTTGTTGGTTCCGGGAGAACCGAACAGGCCGCAAAGGTTCTCGCGCCCGGTCGCGTTGCCATCGAGCACGCCCAACAGGGCCTGCCCATCGCGCCGCTCCGTCTCCCCGGCCGCGCCCGTGGCCAGCCCGTAGAGGTCGGTCAGCGAAGCCAGGCCGTCGTACCGCCGGTTGCCCGTCCAGCGCGCCGGCCAGCTCACCAGCATGGGCACGCGGCAGGAGGCCTCGAAGAAACTTTCCTTCTGCCACGCGCGGTGATCGCCCATGTGGTCGCCGTGGTCGGAAAAGAAGCAGATGACCGTATTCGCGGCGTCAGGACGCCTCTCGACCGCATCGAGAATGCGTCCGATGCAGGCGTCCACAAACGTGATCGCCCCGAAGTAACGCGCGCGCAGCTGCCGCGCCTGCGAGGGTGAGACATCCTCGGCCCAGACGGCATGATTCATCCAACCGAGATAATCGTCAGCCGCATCGATCTCCGGATCGCCGGGCACGGGCGACGGCATGTCGTCGGGGTTGAACAGGCGGTTGTAGGGAATGGGCGGCGCGAGCGGCGGGTGCGGCTGCACGAAGGAAACGAAGCCGAAGTACGGCCGGGCGTCCTCGCGGCCGATCTCCTCGCCCGCTCGCTCCGCCAGCCAGGCCTCGCCGCAGAGGTCAGCCGGCTGGGGTCGGCACTGGGCGCCGTAGTACATGTCCGTGCGCTCGCCGTGCACCTGCTCGAGGTGATTGAAGGCCGCCGTCTTGCCCCGCAGCCAACGCACGTAGTCGTCGCCCAGATACTCCTCCTCGTTCGTCCAGAGCTCCTCCGAGTACTCGTGCACCTCGAAGCCGAGCGGCTCGTGCCGGGGCTCGGTGTGAAACTTGCCCAGACCGAAGGTTCGGTAACCGCGCGCCTTCATTTCCTCGGCGAGGTAGGGGCCGCAGTTGGCCCGCACATCGGACGGTTCCTGCCAGTTGCTGAACCAGCCGGTGAGCGACGGCTCGCGGCCCGTCATGATCCCGTAGCGCGCCGGCACGCAGACCGGACAGGTCGAGTAGGCATTGCTGAACGCAAAGCCGCGCGCGACCAGCCGGTCGAGGTTCGGCGTGATCGCCGGCGCCGCCCCCAGCGCCGCGATCGTGTCGAAGCGCTGTTGATCGGTCATCACGAACAGGATGTTGGGCCGGGTCGACGGCCGCCGGGAGGAAGGATCCATGATTGAGCGGGGGCGGAGAAGAGGATGCGTCGCGTTCAGCCCTCAGGCGACGTGCAAACAGGGGATGGAGGAGGATCGAACGAAATGCAGCGAAGGGGCCAAAGGGAGCCAAACCCGTCCGGGAGGGGACGGGCAGCGTCGACGATTGTACCCGAATCACCCTGCCTGGCTGAATGGACGCAGGCGCAAATCTTGGTATTTTTGCATACACACGGCTTACCGCCATTCGGCCACACGTACCGCAAGCGTGCGGAATCCCCTCCAACGGGACCGTATGTTACCGGTCGTCGTCGAACTCGGGCGGGGGCGGCACCCGGTTGTGCACGGAAGGGCCCTGGCCGGCGGGAATCGGTTCGCCGAGATGGCGGAAGTGCGAGGGCGACATGCCGACCATGCGGCGAAACAGCTTCGAGAAATGGTAGGGGTCGGGAATCCCCGCGAGCCGGCCGATCTCGCCGACGGACAACGTGGTGCTCAGCAGAAGCTCGCGCGCCTCGCGGATCTGCCGGCCGAGGATGTAGGCCTTGGCCGACATGCGCAGGTGCTTTTGGAAGAGTTTGAGCACATGCGAACGGCTGCGACCGAGGATCCCCGCCAGCTGCTCCACGGTCGGCGACTCCTGGAAACACCGATCGATGTGCACGAGCAGGCGCGAGAGTTCCTCGGGACGCCGGTCCGAGTTGGGCGCCGATCGCTTCAACTTGCGCTGGAGTTCGCGCACCACGAGCACACCGAGCGCACGCCCTTCAGCCTCGAGCCGGGGCGACTCGCGAAACCAGCACGTCACGTAGTTGATCAGCCGGCCAAGCGGACCTTCCGTATCGATGTGCAATCGCACCACGTCGTCGCACCCCTCCCAGTGCACGTCCACGCGGTCCGGCGAGTCGAACAAAGGCTCCCCGCGTTCATGGGGCACGTTGGGCACCCAGACCGCACCGGGCCGGAGCCAGGGCACGACATGCACGTGCGCGGTGAACATCGGTTCACGCCGGCTCGCGAGGTATTCGATGCGGCGGTTCCACGGGAGCACGTAGAGATCGTGCGGTTCGAGCGAGTACTCGCGGCCGTTGACGCAAAACGTGCCATGACCGCTTTTGCACCAAAACAACGCCCGGCTCTGCACGCATCCGTTTCGGTGGGTCTGTCCGGGCGCAAACTGAAACTCGCCTGCGCGACAAACGGCCGGAGCCGAGTCGAACACCAGACCGGGATTGGCGGGGGCGGCGCGCTTGGGGGGACCACGCATGAGCGGATACGGTGACGCGAAGGCGCGCATTGTCGAATGGTCGCGACGAAATTCGTCCGCCCCTTGGTCGTCACCCCGCTCGTCCGCAAAAGGACAAAGCCGGATGCCTTTGTGCATTGTCCGGTCAAACCGTGCTCTGCTAGTCTGAAATCTGCGTTCCAACGCCGCCCCCCGGCCTGCCCGATCCCCCGTCCCTACTCCCACCCCGTCTTCTTGCCATGCGACTTCCCACCTTCTTCTTCGTGCTGCTCGCGGCGTTCCTGCCGGCAACGGTCGCCAGCCCTCGCCCGCTCAATATCGTGCTCCTCTACGCCGACGACTGGCGCTTCGACACGCTAGGAGTCGCGGGCAATCCTATCGTCCGCACGCCCAACCTCGACCGGCTCGCCGCAAACGGCGTGCGTTTCACCGAGGCCGCCGTCACCACCGCGATCTGCGGTGTCAGCCGGGCCTCGCTCTTCACGGGCCAATGGATGTCGCGCCACGGAAACCCTGCCTTCGCCATGTTCAAGACGCCCTGGGAGGACACCTACCCCGGCCGCCTGCGCGCCGCCGGCTACACCGTCGCCCACGTGGGCAAATGGCACAACGGCCCCTTCCCCGCGGAGCGTTTCGATTTCGCACGCTCCTACATGGGCGAACATTGGCTCACGCGCCCGAACGGATCGAAGGTCCACGTAACGCAGCAGAACGAGACGGACGCCCTCGCGTTCCTGCGCACGCGGGACACCGCCCGGCCCTTCAGCCTCATGGTCTCGTTCTTCGCCCCGCACGCGGAGGACCGCCATCCGCTGCAGTTCCTGCCCCAGCCGTCGAGCTACGATTGGTACAAAGACGTGACCATCCCTGTGCCGCCCACCGCCACCGACGAAGCCTTCCGCCGTCTCCCTGAGTTCATCGCCAACGACAAGAACGAAGGTCGCAACCGCTGGACCTGGCGCTTCGACACCCCGGGCAAGTACCAGGAGATGATGAAGAACTACTATCGCCTCGTCTCCGAAGTGGACGCCACCTGCGGTCGCATCCTCGAGGAACTCGAACGCCAGGGCCTGCTCGACTCGACCCTCGTCATCTTCACGACCGACAACGGCTACTACCACGGCGAACACGGGCTCGCCGACAAATGGTACCCGCACCAGGATAGCATCCGCGTGCCGCTCATCGTGCGCGATCCGCGGCTGCCCGCCGCGCAGCGCGGCACGATCCGCGACGAGTTCGCGCTCAACGTGGACCTCGCCCCGACCATCCTGGCCGCGGCCGGCTTGGACGCGCCCGCCGGCATGCAGGGCCGCGACTTCGCACCTCTCTACCTCGCCGCCACCAAACCCGCCTGGCGGGACGAGTTCTTCTACGAGCACGCGATCATCCGCAACGTCGACTTCATCCCCGCCTCGGAGGCGCTCGTGCGTCGCCACGAAAAGTACTTCTACTGGCCCGATTTCCAACGCGAGCAGCTCTTCGACCTCGCCGCCGATCCGCACGAGCAGCATGACCTCGCCAAGGACCCTCAGCAGTCCGCCCGCCTCGCCGCCCTGCGCGCCCGGTTCAACGAACTCAAGCAGGCCAGCCGATGAACGCCCCGGCTGCGTCCGCGTCCGCCCGGCGATTCCTCCACGCCGCGTGTAGTGGTATCGTCATGACACTGATGGCGGCCGTCTCCTCGTCCGCCGCACCCACCCGCCTGTTCGACGAGACCCCAACGCGCATTTCGACGGTCGCGCCCGGGGTTCATCTGGTGGACTTTGCCCGCGTCGCCTTCGGCAATCTGCGTCTCACCGCGCCGGTCGGCGCCAACGCCCGCGTCGTCGTTCACTTTGGCGAAGCCATGACCGCCGGACGCATAAACCGGAATCCGCCCGGCACCGTGCGCTACGCGCTTACCGAGGCCAACCTCTCCGGCGGACAACCCCTCGTCGCCGCGCCCCCACCCGACGAGCGCAACACCCGCCAGCCCCAACAGATGGACGAGGCGCAACGGCGTGCCGCCAATTTCGATCCCCAGGCCCCGCCGGCCATCCTCACTCCGACCGAATGGGGCGTCATCCTGCCCTTCCGCTGGGTCGAGATCGAAGGATGGCCGGGCGAGCTCCGCCCCGAACACCTCGTGCGCCAGTCGGCGTTTGCAAGCACGTGGGACGACAACGCGGCGTCGTTCGAATCGTCCGACGCGATGCTCAACCGCATCTGGGACCTCTGCCGCTACTCGATCAAGGCGACCACCTTCGCGGGCGTCTATGTGGACGGCGACCGCGAACGCATCCCCTACGAAGCCGATTCCTACCTGAATCAGCTCAGCCACTACGCCACCGACCACGACGTGCAGATGGCGCGCGACACGTACGATTACATGATGCGTTACCCGACCTGGCCGACGGAGTGGGCCTCGCACATGGTGTTCATGGCGCACGCCGACTGGTGGCACACGGGCGACACCGCCTGGGTCGGGTCGCGCTTCGATGCCCTCAAGACGAAGCTCCTGCTCGATCGACTCGGACCGGACGGACTCATTCTCAGCACCCCCGCACACCTCAAGAAGGGCGACCTCGTCGACTGGCCGGCCGGGGAGCGCGACGGCTTCGTCTTCACGCCGGTCAATGCCGTCGCCAACGCGTTCTTTCTGCGCGCGCTCGAGGTGATGGCGGACCTCGCCACCGCTCTCGGTCGCACCGCCGAGGCTGCGGAGTACACGCAGATCCTGCGCACCGGCAAGACCGCCTTCCATGCGCATTTCTTCAATCCCGACACGGGACTCTACCGCGACGGAGTCGGCACCGACCACAGCTCGATGCACACGAACCTCTTTGCCACCGCGTTCGGCCTCGTTCCTCCGGAGCATGCGGAACGCCTCAAGGCATGGCTGGCCGGCCGGGACATGGACTGCTCCGTCTACGTCGCGCAGTACTTCATGGAAGCGCTCTTTCGACAAGGTTCGGCCGGCCGCGCCGTCGACTTGATGCTGGCTCCGGGCGACCGGAGCTGGCGCCACATGCTGGAGAGCGGCACCACGATCACGTGGGAAGCCTGGGACCAGAAGTACAAGCCGAACCAGGATTGGAATCACGCGTGGGGCGCAGCCCCCGCGAACCTCCTGCCTCGTTTCGTCCTCGGCGTCGAGGCCGCCGCCCCGGGCTGGCAACAGGCCAGCATCGCCCCGCAGACCGGCGGCCTCACCTTCGCCCACGGGCGGGTGCCGACTCCGCGCGGCCCGATCGAGGTCTCATGGACCGACGGCGCCGTCTTCAAGCTCGCTCTCGCACTCCCCGAAGGCGTCGCCGCCACGGTCAAACTGCCTGCCGCCGCCCACACGCGCGGCGTATTTCGCAACGACAAACCCATCCCCGCCCGCCGCGAAGGCGCCTGGTGGGTGGTGGCGGATGACATCTCCGGTCGCTCCAGCCTGGAAGTGCGCTAACCGATCCGGGTAACGTCGACGTTCATCATCGATGCCTTTGATGCGCCTTCCCGACCGCGCCGCAAACGGCCCGCTGCGCGCACATCCAAGTCCGGAAACGGAGGAGCGGCGACACTCCTGTCGCCGAACCCGCACGCCGGACGGCCAACGTATCTCCGTCCGGCACTCAAACCCGGCAATGCTCTCGCCTTGACAGTCTATGTGAGTCAGGTTTTTGTTGTGTAGAGAGTCTAGGCGAACCTCATGGCCAAAGAAAAATCCGACCTCGTTTACGGCACGCTCGACATGCTGATCCTGAATGCGCTTCGGCTCGAACCGCTCCACGGGCTGGCGATCGCCGACCGCATTCACCAAACGTCCGAGGACGTCCTGCGCGTGGAGCAAGGTTCGCTCTACCCTGCCCTTTACCGCCTGGAGGCCCAGGGGTGGGTGAAAGCGGAGGAGGGCATCTCCGAGACCAAGCGGAAGGCACGTTTCTATCGGCTGACCGCCGCCGGCCGTCGCCAGCTCGCCTCGGAGACCGAGCATTGGGCACGCATGACTGCGGCCATCAACCGCGCATTGGCCACGACGTGATTGAGAGAGGTGAATAAATGGACGCGATTGTTCAGGAAAGGCGCAGGAGCGAAATCCGGCCTTCGTTCGCCCGAAACCTCGCCCATACCTTGCGGTCTCCTGCTTCCTCCGTGTCGGCGCTCTGTGTACTCTGTGAAACCTTCTTTGCCTGGATCTGGAGCAGAACTTCCGAGCTAGGACGTCTCTAAAGTCTATGAAGCTCTGGCGGAAATTTTGCGCGTTGTTTTTCCGCCACCGGTTCGAGCGCGAAATGTCCGACGAGATGCAGGCCCACCTCGACGGTCTCACCGAGCGCAACCTTGCGGCAGGGATGACGTCCGCAGAGGCGAGGTATGCAGCGATTCGCACCTTTGGAGGTATCGACCAAATCAAGGAACGCGCGCGGGACGAGCGACGGAGCGTGTGGCTCGAACAATTCGGGCAGGATTTTCTCTATGGATGCCGACAGGCGCGGCGGGCTCCGGGCTTTGCCCTCATTGCCGTCGTGACGCTTGCCCTCGGCATCGGTGCGACCACCGCCATCTTCAGCATCGTCAACCGCGTGGTGTTGCAACCCCTGCCCTACGCCGACTCCGGCCAACTGGTGGAGATCGCGATGACGCGCACTGCCGATCAACGTAACTTTTCGCCCACGTTGGAGATCGTGGAGGCCTTGCAGGAGAACGCCACCACGCTGGCGCAAGTGGCGGCGTCCACTGGCATGCACGGCAATCTCACCGGGATCGAATTCCCGTATCGAGTCTTCGGGAATGCGGTGACCGTGAATTATTTCGCCACCCTGGGCGTGCAACCGCTGCTCGGCCGCGTCTTCACGGACGAGGAGGACCTCGCCGGCAAAGACCGTGTGCTCATCCTCAATCATGACTTTTGGCAGGAGCAGTTCGCCGGCAGGCCGACGGTTCTCGGTCAGGTCGTGTTCCTCAACAACCATCCCTATACGATCATCGGCGTGATGCCGCCGGGGTTTCGCACGGAGGCAGGAGGACCGAAGGCGTTTTCGCCGCTGGTCGCCAGCACCGTTGTGCCCGACCCGCGCTGGTTGCGCTCGGTGGTCGCCCGCCTGCGGCCCGGCGTCACACTGGAGCAGGCCCGCGCCGAGATCGAGGTGTTGACCACGGGCTTGATCGCTGCCGATCCCGCGCCGTTTCGCGGCTTGGAACTGCGCGTCGTCCCCCTGCTGGATTTTCAGGTCGGCGCGGTGCGGCCGACCCTGTTCCTGCTCCTCGGGGCCGTCGGCCTGCTGCTCTTGATCGCTTGCGTCAATGTCGCCAACCTTCTGCTGGCCCGGGCCAGCGTGCGGGAGCGCGAGTTTGCTTTGCGCGCGGCGCTGGGCGCCGGCCGCCACCGCGTGATGCGTCAACTGCTGGCCGAGAGTCTCGTCCTCGCGGTGATTGGCGGTGCGCTCGGCCTGTTGATCGCTTACGGTTCGATGAATGCCTTGATCGCGATCGCGCCACCGGATCTACCCCGCCGGCATGAGATCGACGTCGATCGTCTCGCCATGCTTTTCACCGGGCTCGTCACGGTGATAACCGGAATTGGTTTTGGCCTCGTGCCCGCCTGGCAGGCGGGCGCGATCGACCTCACCACGGCGTTGAAACAAGGAGGCGGCACCGCCGGCGCCAGTCGTCGCGTGGGGAGACTGCGGCAAGCCTTGGTCGTCGCCGAAGTCACCCTTGCGTTCATTCTGCTGATCGGCGCCGGCCTGCTCACGCGCACGTTTACGCATCTGCAGAACACCGACCTGGGCTACAACGGCGACGTGGTTTACGCCGAGCGGGTCATGTTGCTGCCGGAAAAATATCCCGACGATCGCGCGCGGGTGGAATTTGCCGAGCGGGTCATGGACCACCTGGCGCTCCGACCCGAGTTGGAGGCCGCCGCCATTACCATGGGTGCTCCCTACTACGGCACGTGGACGTATAGGATGGATATCGAAAAGAGAAGCGAAGCGGATCCGCAGTTGCTTCCCCTCGTGAGCACGATTTCGGCCACGCCCGATTTCTTCAACGTCTTCGAACACCGGCTGCAGCGGGGGCGCCTGTTCAACGCCAACGATTGCGAGGACACTCCGTTCGTCGCGGTCATCAGCGAACGCGTGGCGCGCCGCTTTTTCCCTGACGAGAACCCGATCGGCCATCGCATCGCGCTTGCTCGCGACGAGAAACGGGTATGGCGGGAGATCGTTGGCATCGTAAGCGACATCCGACTGACGGGGGCCACGGCCGAGCCGGCCGACGCCATTTATGTTCCGCTGAAACAGCACGGCACCTGGACGCATCTCACCGCCGCGGTTCGCATTCGCCCGGGTTCGCTCAATCCCGGCCGGGCCGTCGCGGCCGCGATTCACCAAGTGGATCCCGACATGCCGCTCCTGGCCGTTATGCAACCCATCGCGCAATGGGAGGCCAACACGGTGGCCACGCAACGCTTCACCCGTTTCTTGTTTGGTGTGCTCTCCGGGGTGGCGCTGCTGCTTGCCGCGCTGGGCATTTTCGGCGTGTTGTCCCAGGCGGTCGGCCAGCGTACGCGGGAGATCGGCGTGCGCCTGGCGCTCGGGGCGCAGCACGGCGACATTCTCCGGCTCGTGGCGGGGCAAACGTTCCGTCTGGTCGGTCTCGGCCTGCTCATCGGCATCGCGGGCGCACTCGCCGGCACGCGGCTCCTGGGCGGCCTGTTGCATGGCGTGAGCCCGCAGGACCCGTTCACCTTCGTGTTGATCGCCGCGATCCTGATGCTCATCGCCCTGCTGGCCGCCTACCTCCCCGCCCGCCGCGCCCTGCAGGTCAACCCCTTGGTCGCACTCCGAGCGGAGTAAATACTTGGCCCATTGCCCGTGTCGGTTTAAGCAAGGTCCCCCCTAATCGGATTACCCGGCCAGCACATCAATCGGTCATCATCGACCCCTTGGGCTTGAGCCCCGAGATCAGCTCGATTGAGGCGCTTTGCTTGGTATCAAATCCGCTATAGTAACCCACTAAGCAGGGAGCGGCCGACACAAAGCCGATTACTAGACACGTTCCCTTGGTATTCATTATTCGAACAGAAGTACTCTCCCCGGTTCGGCTGCATCACCAACCGAATTCCTGTCCTTGTTACTGACTTAAACTCATAGACTGAAGTCGGAGAGATTGACAGAACGGCGGGAGTGCGAACCATAAAAAGGCCTTGAGCCGGGTAGGCTCGCCGCAAGATCCCACCCGAAAGTCCACCCGATCTCCACCGTGAATACCCGTCGTGTGGCAAACGCCTTGGTACTCCTTCGCCTTGGGCTCGCGGGATTGTTGGGGTGGGTTTTTGTTCCGTCATTGCCAGGGGAGCAGGCGGCCGGCGACCGCCCTTCGTCAATCAGGAATCGAATGGCAGAGCGACTCCGTGCCGACTTTCCCTATCAGCCGCCGACAGATCTACAAGGAGTCCAGGCCGAGGCCGATGATGTGATCGAGATGGAGCCCTTCGAGGTCACAGGCGAGAAAGACCGTTCGAGGGAAACGACGAAGATTCTCGCGGAAAAGCAGCGGATTGAGATGGAGAAGAAACCCAGTCTGTCACGAGGAGCGTCCCTCGAGAATGATCGGATTTCCGTTGGTCTTCGTCCCGACAACAGCCTGTTCAAACCCGCAAGGGAGATCACTCCGAAATGGACGATCATTGACCTGAAGTTCTGAGCTTCCGCCGAGTTGCGGTCAGGCCAGCCTGACAGGACGCCGTCCAGGGGAAGGGGCCCAAAGACGCCATGTCTTGATTTTTTGACAGACGACGCTGATCGGTCACGGAGTTGTCAAGAGTCAAGACATGACGTCTTTGGCTTGGTACCGCGGCGCGGGAAATTGCTGTTGAGGCAGCACGCGTAAAGGCAGAGCAAGCCACGGGATATTGGAGATTTCACTCGCAAAGCCAAGGGGGGGGGCGCTCGGTCGTGGAGTTACTCATGAAGAAAGGCCATGACGGAGTTACAAGATATAGGACACTTACCCAGACGTATAACGCTGACGGCGTGCTTGTGCGCAAATCAGTCGTTATTACTAATGAACTAGGTAGATGGCGGATCTTCCCGGAGGCGGCAATTGCGCTGCTCGACACAAGGATAGCCTCCGAGAATCCGTTCGCCTGGAACCGAGAACTGATGGACATGTACGCTTTCTCATTCGTCGATGATCGCGAGAACCTGTCATCCGTGAATACCAATGATTCACGTGTAATATCCATGGTCTTAAAAAGATCGATTCCAGCTCGATCGAACGATATATCACTCCAGAATCTCCCCTATCGAATGGACGTAAAAGTCCGTATGCGAGATCATGCGATTCTTGCCATTAACCTTTACGATAAGACGGCTAACCTAGCCCGAAAACAGGAGTACGACGAGGTGGATTTCAGGGGGATTGAAGATTCCGAGTTTAAATTGGACCCGCACCTTTCATTGGTTTTTACGAACAGTGAAGCCGGATACAGAACGGCGTTGCTGTATTGCGAACAGCGGGAGAAGGTTAAATCTTTTGCCCGAAATCGGGCATTTACGAAACAAGAACCATAAAACCCAAAATGAAAAGACACCCGATAAAGAATGCGTTAACGGCGACCGTGGTAGCGACTGCTCTTCCTGCTGCGAATGCCGATTGCTGGTCCGACTATGCGACTTGCTTGAATAACGCTAGCAGTGCTGCCACCTCATACAGAATACTTTGCATGTTTAACCCGTTCATGACAGGAGCAGAATGCGATGCTGCCGCTGATGAGGTGTATAATTCGCGCGCGGATATCTGCGACATGGATTTTGCAATCTGCATGATGTGCTGATAGGCTTCAGAAAAAAAGAAAGAGAGGAGGGCCCTTCTCTCTTTCTTTTTGCTCGGAACCTGCGGATAAATTCTATGTACCGTAAGCGTCTTTTATATATAAGCGCATTATTTCTGACGATATTCGCTATTATTCGGTATAGTGCCGATGAGTGGCGGTCGCCAGCTTCAGTCATGGAGCTCCCGCTAGAAGAGCTTACTCATGCGCAAGCTCTATTTCTTTTTTCGACTGCCTCGGTGACCCTGGTTAACTGCTCTGATGTACATTTGCGAAGTAGCAAGCCACTATTTGTTTTTACAGGCGACGTTCAAAACTTGCTAGAGGGAGTACATGGAAGTTCTAATGTTGTTTTAGTCGGATTACCACAACAGCGCCGGCGAATCCTGAAGGTGGCCGAGAACCTTAGACGCGGCGGCGTGATGTTCCCTAAAATTTTGATCGGAAGTGCACAAGAACTTGAGCGGTGGGTAAACATCTCTCCTTCAGCTTCGTGAAAGCGAAAACACGGACGATTTTATCCTGGATACCGAGGTCTATTCTAGTTGTGGCGTTCGGTGCGGCGGGACTTTCGAAGCTTTTGGCGTTCCGCGAGTTCTCCAGCTCTTGGGCAGCTCTCTCAATCGTTCCCGAGCAATACATTAGTTTATCTGGACAGTTTCTCATCGCATTCGAAATTTGCTTGGCATTGGTTCTCCTTTATCCACCCCTTGCGAAAGAATCAACTATAGTTGCTTTAGGCACTCTGATCGCATTTACAGTGTTTCAGCTAGCGCTGCCGCATTTCGCGGGCACGCAACAATCCTGTAAATGTTTTGTTATACCCGGGCTTGAGGAATTCGAGAGCTCGCTATCAAACAGATTGTTTCGTAATTTCTTACTTCTGGTAGCGGCGATTGTCTTATTCGTTTTGCTACCAAGACCTAAATCTAGTAATCATCTTAAGAAGGCGCTTCAATGAAAACACTTCTGAATTCGATCAGGGCCGTCATGCTAATTGCGTGTTCATGTCAATTGCATATTGTGTATGCTAGCGACCTTCCCGACCAAATAAACCAACTTCTCGACAAAAAAAGCTTTCGTGAGGCTGCCGAGTTAATGGTGAACGAATGTGACAGACTGGTGATTATTGGCCATGACATCGAACATTCCGATATTGATGCCAATACAAGAGATGTGTTGCGAGTATTGGTCTTTAGGTTAAACCGGTTGAGTGACGGCAGTAGCCGCCATGCGAAATTGATGGCAGATGCTCAGGTGCGCTACATTCAGTTTGCTGAAGACATAGCTTACTCATATAGATCTAAGCCTGCTGTGTCTGCCGCTTTGTATATAGAGCGCAACCTGCATGACTCACGTCGATTGCTTGAAATATTCGATAAAATTCCTCGAGCACAACGCAGCAGCTTCAATGTTGATGAAATTGTATTTGATGAACTCTGGCGTCAAAAACGTTTTGCTGATGTTGCGGAAACTGCCCTAGCAAACCGTATTATTGCGCGTAACAGAAGGCCGGATGGGCAAAGCGTAGATGGAAAAGCTGTAGCACGAATACAAGCGAGGGACCTTACAATAATCGCACGTACCATTTTGGCAGCTCGTCAGGTAGACAATGACGCAGCCAAGGCGCTTCAGGAGGAAGCGGCGATAATATTTACAACCGAAAGATTGGAAGCTGCCATTAAATCAGCCTCACGTACCCTGTGAGTTTGTTTTACGACTAAGAAAATGAAGAATTTCCATATCGTTGCCTATAGTATACTTATAGTCGGAATCATTTTGGCCTTCCGGCTTGGAAAGGCAGCCGCGGAGAGGGATTTTCCGAGGGAAGGACAGCAATTGGTCGGGCACGAGACTTCAGCTCCTCCAGCCCCTACTCATTCCTCCGACCTAAGATTAGGCCAAGGGCCCCTTGAAGGGGACAAGACAGGTGAAGTATCAGTCGACAATTTGGAATACCGTCTTAGAGCGATTATGAATGTGCCTCGGTCACCGGCTTCCGATAAGGAGCTGGGAGAGGTTGTTTATGCATTGGGCAGGCTTCTGAAAGGCAACGCGTTGCCGTATATCGAAAAGTTGGAGGGCAGCACGAAAGAGATTGCTCTATCGACATTATTGATGGGATGGGCCAGCATTGAACCCAAAGCGGCGTGGGAACATGCGACGCTACTCGCGGAGGGAAGTGGACGAGAGTGGATTGATGCACCCTACTCTAATCGTCTAGGGATGATGCTTAATCTTGTCACGGCTATATATAGAGAAGGACGCGGAAGTGAGTTACCATCTCTTATAAATGAAATGCCTGACGGAAGTAGTAAGGATAGCGTTGCGGGTTTTTACGCTAGAATACTAGCGCGATACGATACTGATGCTGCAATGACCTACATTGAGGAACTATCAGGGGCTTCAAGACGGGTCGCCGTAAGGAGTGTCGTTCAGGATATGGCGCGAGCGGAACCCGCGAAAACTGTGGAATGGGCTGTAAGCCTTCCTGGGGAGGACGCTGCACCAGCACTTAAGGTTGCGGTCTCCGAATGGTTGGATCGCGAGGGCGGTCAGCCAGTGGTAAATTGGATGGCTTCCAAACCGCCCTCAGTAGCCAAGGACGAAGCCTTAAATGCATTTATCCTAGAGGCTAGATTGGAGGTTATTCAGAATAACCCTCAAATCATGGAGTTTTACTCGAACGAGAAAGCGCAAAAGAGCGCGCAACGGCTCCTCTCTACGCGATTGGAAGGAATCCAGCGAAGACTTGCTCCAGCGAAGGGACCTTAGCCTGCTTTTATTCAGGTGATAATCCTTGCGGACTGCTCTGGGCCAACTTAGCGGCTGGAACAAAATTCTTCTTCCGGATGGAACAGTGTCATGGCGTCATTCGGCAAGACGAAGCTTCCGCGCGTCGAAAGATTCTTATTGTAGTTTCCGGAAGGGGAATTGGACCTGCATTACTGGCGATCGCGATCTACAAGAATATCAAAGTATTCAATAGCAATATAGTTGTTATTTTTTGCTCTTACGGATTAGGCCTCCGGACCTTGAGTGAGCATTTAGCTATCGGCTTGGTAAAAGATATGGGGATCCGAGAATCTAATCGATTCTTGGCTACTATGTTTCAGTGTGACCGACTGATCGCCGAGCAGCGGCCCGATTTAGTTTGTGCAATTGAAGAACATGCTGCATTGCCCGCCGCAGCGTTACGGCCAACTAGGTCGATTTTTATTTCTGATTGGCTTGCTAATGATGGAACGATCCTCGGAGAAGCTCTCAGGTATGCCTCCCGGATTCTTATACTTGGCGAGAGTGGTGTTTTTGCAGCGCCAGCGGGTTTGCAGGTCGCGCCAGAGTATGTGGGGCTGGTAGCTCCGGTCGCGCCCGCATTCCAGGCCCTACCGGCGGATCGAGAAACCCATAGGAGGGCCCTAGGCTGTGAGGGCGGTGAATTCTGCGTTGTAGTCGAACCGGGAAACTCGCCGTCAGAGTTCCAAGCGCCTTTTGCAGACTTGATTCTGTCTAGCTTTTACATGCTTCCATATGCAAGAAAGCGTCTCTTTTGGATAGCAGAGGAAGATTTTAATTACATTAAAAGAAAATTGGCCGGATTGGATTCTGTTGAGGTAGTGAAGCAGTGTAGTCTGATTGATCCTCTACGGGCGGCTGCGAGTTTGATTGTTAGCAAGGGTGATAGGCGAGTGAGTTACCATGCGAATGCCTTAGGGGTGCCATGTCTTGCGATCTCATTTCTGAGCCGACATCCAGACGATGTGTTACTGCCGAGGATACCAGGCACAACGATAATTTTTGGTGCAGCGATTTCATCTGTTTTGCTGGCAGAGCATATGGTTAGAACGTCCAATCAACAGGTGCCGCAGGCTATTGATGGGCCTTTGAAGATTCAAAGAATAGTCGAAGGGGTTATCAACTGCCTATCTTGCGGCGAGCACGCGGGGTCATAAGAACGTGTTCAGGACAGCAATTTGATAACTTATGGTGGTATTTATCGCTCCGGTCGTGTGATATCAGATTTCTATCTTTGTATTTAAAGGGTATTAGCTCGATGAAAATTGCATTTTGTACAACATGCATGAATCGACTTTATCAGTTGAAGGGAGTTTTTGATGCGAACGTTGAAGTCATCAGGCGAGATGTTCATGTCGAATGGGTGATACTCAACTTTGGCTCCGACGATGATCTTGACGCTTTCATTGAACCAAGATTAGCTCAATTGCCTCAAAGGTTTGTATATGCGAAAACCGTAAGCAGAAGCAATTGGCATGCGTCAATTGCTAAAAACATAGCACATCGCGTCCCTGCGGCGGATTGCTTGTTCAATCTGGATTGCGATAATTTTATAGGTTCATCGTATGAAGACATACGACGGTATTGGGCCTACGGTTTTCGTGTCTTTCATTGCTGGTCGGGGGTGTATAGAGATGGAACTTGCGGTCGGATTGGGATAGAACGATCATTGTTCCGTGATTTAGGGGGCTACGATGAATCGATGGCCCCGATGGGATTTCAGGATAGAGATTTGATCTATCGCGCGTCGCGCGCAGGGTTTCCGGTCGCGCATATTCCCGCTATAGGTGAGGTTGCGATTAGGAATGATAAAGCGGAAGGTATACGTTATTGTGAGAGTTCGAGTGACTGGTGTGATATGGATAGGTCAAATATGGCTCTGTCGAGGTATAATGTAGTAAATAATAGAGTGGTGTCAAATTGCGGTTATTCTTGGGGTGAAGCTATGATTGAAGTGAAGCGTGGCGGCGGCTGTTGACGTTGGCGCTTTTACTCAGCGACCATTATGCATAAAGAGATACAAGCACTGTTATGGCGCGCTGATCGACTGCGTCGTAGCGGAGATCTAATCGGAGAGCTTGAAGTCGAACTTTTGATGTTTCAAATTGCCCGAGACGGCGAGCCGACCGGCCGAAGCGCTGGAGATTATGCAATTCGGGTGGCGTCAACATTAAATTTGCTTGGTGAATATAGTACAGCAATTCCATACGCTGAACTTGGTGTACGAATCCGCGAGGTTACATATTCGAGTGATGCGTGGCAGCGTGGGAGTGCGTTGGGCGTCTTAGGCGTAAGCTTGGTCGGCACTGGTCGTTTGAGCGAAGCTCATGGGCTCTTGCTTTCTGCTTACGACACATTGTCAACGCGTTTGACGCAGATTCCACGCCGCTTCCGCGTAAGGTTTCTTGAGGTTGTGATGGCGCTTGAGAAGATTTCGGTTGCCGCAGGCGATTCAGCCGAAGGTCAACGCTGGCGAAATATGGTAAATAGCATATATCTCTAAAGGTACGAGATCTCCAAAAAATATTCGCTCCCCACCTGCTGCGTTATTCAAAGATGTACCGCTAGGGTTGTTCGGCGGGGGGGCGTACACCCGGGCTTTCAACTACACACATTTTTGCAGCCCAAAGCGTAGCCGAGCGTTGAGCGAGGCCGCGGGGCGGGGAAGGGTCTGGGGAAAGGCGGCGAGTTGAGCTGACGTCGGGGGCGTCATGGGTGCGAAGGTGGGGGGGGCTATGTCTTCGCTACGAGTCAAATTCATCCGTGAGATGACCATCCGTGGGGTAAGCGTCAGCCCGGGTGCCCTCTTGACGTAAACTGAGGAGGTTCTGGCGAGAGATATGATATCTCTGGCCAGAGATTATCGAGAGGAGGCCGGCTGCCAGCGGCCCGGGGTAAGGGCTTCGAGGTCGTCCTGATTGGTCATGGCCGGGAGCCGGGCGAGTACATCGCGCAGATAGGCGAGCGGCTCGATGCCGTGGCGCTGACAGGAGACGATCACCGAGTAGAGTATGGCCGTGCGCTGGCCGGCGTCGGGGTGTCCGATGAAGAGCCAGTTCTTCTTTCCGATCGCCGAGGGACGGATGGCATTTTCAACCAGGTTGTTGTCCAGGCGGGTCTGCCCGTGATCGACATGCCGGGTCAGAGGCGCCCATTGCGAGAGCAGGTAACCGCAGGCCTCACCCAGAAGCGAGCGGGGCCGGCACCGTTCCCGCAGGGTGCGCGCCAGCGCATGCAGCCAGGCAAGCGTTCGGTCAAAATGGCGCTGGCGCAGCCGCGCGCGTCCGGCGTGATCGCGGGATCCCGTCTCAGCTTCGTCCCACTCGCGTTCCAGCCGATAAAGTCGCGCGATCAGTTTGAGCGCCACCCGGGTGGCCTTGGGGTTCTCGGCCTGGGCGTCCACAAACTTGCGCCTCGCGTGCGCCGTATGTCGCGCGCGACATACTGCCCATTATGTTGCGAGGTAGATATGTGAGCGTCGTGGCGGGTGGCCCTGTGAACCGAGGAGTGGTCGCAACATAACATTCAGAGGGTCGACAGGTAGGTGATCAGCGACTTGGCCGGACGCCACGGCGACGTCTTCGGGGCGGTGAGGCCAGCGTGTTCCCAGAACGTTGCGAGCGCGTCGCGTTTGATCTTCAGGTTGGTGGTCGCGTAACGGCTCGTTGTGACGATGCTGGCATGGCCGAGATAGTCGCGGATGACCGTGAGATCGACGCCAGCTTGGAGCAGCGCACAAGCGCAGCTATGGCGTAATGTGTGAGGTGATACTCGTTTTGGAAACGTTGCTTCGTGTCGTTGCGCTGCGGCGACATACTTCGCGAGAAGATAGGTTGCGCCGTGCCTGGTGAGCGGCTCGGAGCGCGCGCCCCGAAACACTGCGCATGCCGGAACGGTCATCTCCCCCGTCCGTGTGAGCAGTGGTTTGATGGCATTGACCGTATCCGGCCATAGCGGACAAATACGCTCCTTCCGACCTTTGCCGAAGAGTCGAACATGATATGGCGGCGTCAATTGCAGGTCGTGGTCGCGGATTGCGACGGCCTCACTGACGCGAGCACCGGTGTTAAAGAGGAATAACAGCAACGCATAGTCGCGTTGTCCTCGCACGTGACTGCGATCAGGCTGGGCCAACAGCAATCGCATCTGATACGGTTCAAGATAGCGGGGCACGGCCTGAGCGGAGCGTTTGGCGGGCAGCGCGAGCACTTGGGCGTACTGGCCGGCACGGGCAGGATCGTGCCGGAGGGCATGTTGAAAAAAGCCGCGCAAGGCGATACGTCGGCAGTTACGAGTAGTGACACTGTTCCCGCGATCGCGTTCGAGATGCTGGAGGAACGCAGCCACGGTCTCGGCCTTCAGATTATCGAGCCGGAGTCGCTCGACCGTGACGTCCTGCTGTCCAGCCACGTACTGGAGGAACAGCTTCAGCGCATCGCGGTAAGCGGCAATGGTATGAGCGCTGGCGCCGCGAACCTTTGCCAGATGCTCCGCGAAGAACGATTGTACGAGGCAAAACAGAGGATCGCGTTTCATGATGGCTCGGGCGCGCGCCACAGTTCTCGCTGAAGCCGGCAGGAGGCGGTGAGGAGTAGCTCGGGTGTTGCGTGCAGATAGCGTTCCGTACCGAGCAGGTTACGGTGTCCGAGATAGGCCGAGAGCCAAGGAAGCAGCTTTTGCGGATCGCGACCTTCCCGGTACCAGCGCTGGAGTCGATGCACGGCCATCGTGTGGCGCAGGTCATGACAGCGCGGACCAGCCCGCCCGCGTACGGGTTTGAAACCGCAACGCCGGAACAATACGCGCAGGTTGTGTGAGACGTTTTTAACCGGTCGTTTGTGTCCCTGATCGTCGGCAAAGAGGAATCCATCAGATGGCAGATCAGGACAATCGCAGGTGAGCCAATCCCGAAGTTCTCGGACGAGATCGCGATGAAAGGGGACCCAACGAATCCGTCCCTTGCTGGGGCCAACGCGAAAGCAGGCCTGCTGAAGGTCGATATCGCGGTGTCGGAGGCCGAGCGCTTCGCCGACGCGCAATCCCGTGCAGTACAGGACAACAACCAAGAGTCGATAACAGCGGCGGCTTCGCGCCGACGCCTTGATCTGCCTCGTGGCGAGCAGAATGCTCTGGATCTGTCCGTCCGAAAAGATGTAGGGCTTGAAAGTCGATTCGGCCGATTGAGGAGCCCAGGTTCGGTCGGGCACAAAGGCCGCCTGATCGTAGCGTCGGCGAAAACGGCAGAACTGTCGCAATACACCAAGATAGTTGGTCACGGTCACAGGCTTGCGGTGAGCGTATTGGGCCAACCATGCGAACATCACGGCCGAGAGATCTCGGAAACGTCTGCCCTGTGCAGTTGCTGCGAATCGGTCGAAACTACGCAACGCCGCCATGGGTCGGACATAGGCATGCCCAAGTGCTGTTTTAAACCGGACGAATGCGCTCAACTCAGAGGCCCATCGACTCTGAAATCCGTTGTTCATCGTGGAACCGGGAGAGCCAGGCGCCGCAGACGCTGCACGGCGGCGCGGGCGTAGATCGACGTCGTTTCCGGATCACGGTGCCCGAGGATGTCGCCCAAGGTCTTCATCGTGGTGCCGAGCGTGACCTGCCGCGTTGCGTGGCTATGCCGCAGCAGATGGGTGCCGAGGAGCGGAGCTTCGAGACCTGCCTGCTGCGCAAGCGAGCGGACACGGTGACGCAAGACTCCCGATTGCTCAAAAGCCCGATAGGGCATCCGCCGGGAGAGGAAAACTTGCCGACAAGTGGTGGGCTTGGGACGGTCTTTGCGAATGTAGTCGGCAAGCGCGCGCGCGACCTCCGGCAAGAGCGGCAGTGTGATGGGCGTTGCAGTTTTGCGGCGAACTATGTGCAGCCGGCCGCCGCGCCAGTCTATGTCGTCGAGACCAAGGTGCAGAACCTCGGCGGCGCCGAGGCCGTAGGCACTCATCAGCAGAAATTGAGCGCGGTCACGGCGTCCCACTGCCGTCTTCGGATTGATGGCTCGTAGCAGCCGTTGAATCTTTGGCCATGGCCACGCCCGCGGCGGTTGATCGTGCCGAGGCCGAACTGGTGCTACGACTGCCGAAGCAAAGTCGTGGCGAAGCCGTCTGGTCGCTTGAAGAAAACGAAGCCAACTGCGCAGCGCACACGCGATGCGTGCCACAGTTTTTGGAGCCAGATGCTGGGTCAACCCCAGCAGAAACCGATCGATGTCGACCAACCGAACTGAACGCCATTGGCGGCGCTGGCTTTTAAGACAGGCAAGGAACCGCGTGATCGCCGCAGCTTCAAGCGCCAAGCCGCTTTCCGCGCGGCCGCTTTGCTCACGCGTGTAACGCAGGTAGGCATTGACGATCTCCGGGTGCGCGCGGGTGATCGAAGCAGGGCGCCACGGCAAAACATGGCCTCCGGTGCCCGCCAGAGCCCACGCATAGGCGCGCATCGGAGGGCCCAGTGCCTGGCGCAGCGCGACCGCGTTGGGGCGGCGATTGCTACGCAGCACGTACCAGTTGCAGAATCGATCACGTCCGCACTCGGTGAAGAGTGGACAACTTGTGCTTCCTGGGGCGGCATTTCTTCGTCAGATCGACACTCCCGAAGTTTGCCTCGGCCAGTTTTCCCTCTGAACGTTCAGTTCTTTGCAATCTAGTGGCCCTATCAAGGAGGCTGCTCTCTGCTGGCGTGTGCACCTGAATGTCTTTAGCACAGGCGTTGTACCTTGGGCCGGACACGAGTGATGACGCGCACAACTCCGTCCCCGCCGAATGATGAAGCGAGACGTGCGCATAACAGTCATTGTGTACGACTGGACATTTGCGCTCGTCCCCAACACCGAATCGTGGCGCTAGTACTCGAACGACTCGGCGCCTGCGGCGACAATTAGAACGCCACGCCAGTGAGAAAGAACGTCGTTGCCGACGGACCAACACTAGGCCGTGGCACACGAATCAAGGCCGACCTTCGGCGCCCCACCGGACGTGTTGTCCCTATTGTCGCGGACGCCGCTATGGAACAATTGCCATGAGCGCCCGCCGCCCGAGTGAAGGAGAGGTTGGCCTAAATGAAGCCCGGGACGTGTCGATTGTTCGATCGTGGTAACAACGAACGAAAGCAAAACCATCGCCCCACATCTGGCCTCAGCCGGAAAGAAGCTTCAGCAGGCAAGGACCCTGATTCTTGAAGCCTTCTTGCAAGACTTCAACGGGATCAGTAGCGGAGAACATTTTCGGTCGCTCGCCAACCAGCTAGGCTTGGTATGTGAACAACTCGGACGCGATTCGATGCTTGGAGCACTTCGAGTTCCACTGTTGGATAACAAGAGTGCGGCTAAGATTCTCGGCCAAAGTAGAACTGAGAAGAAGGTGGAAAGCGCTGCGAACGCACGCAAACATCGGGCCGAGCATCGGGTTAAGAACACAAGAACCACTGGGAGCAGATAGGCCGCTCCGGAGTAGAGCCGAACCGTCCTGTGCTCGATGGGTGATCGTCTTCTCTTCAAAGCTGAGCGCAATTAGGAAGAGGGGCCCTTGTGTGCCTCGCCTACAGTGCGTATGCCCGCAGATACAAACGGCTATCCCAAGCAGGCTTCACGCTTTCTGAAGGAAAGGCCTTATTGCTGGCTAAGTCGGGGGCTCGGCTGGCACGATGAAGATCGGCATGTCCGGCGTAGCTCGAAGCAGCGGCGCAGGCCAGCCTAGGAAGCTGAACAGCGCCCGCCTCAACCCTAGCAGCACGGGTGGCAACATGTGCGACCGAACCCGCCCTTCATGTTGCGCGGAGCGATCCCAATCATTCTGACGATTTCACCGCCCACTTAGGACGGATCGCAAGGTCAGGGTGTCAGGGACAGGATTTCCGAAATCCTTAAGCCCGCGAACCAATGCGCCGTGATGAGGCAGCGGTCGCGCGGGGAAATTTCACGCACAAGCGAGAGGAGCAGGCTTTCTTCGATGGGAGAAAGGGAGCGTCGTCCAGCCATGTCCCAAGCTGGGTTTTCCTGCGGGCTCCGAGCGTGGTGTTTGCCCTGTAAGTCCACAGCCGCCCGGGCCACCGCGAACCATGCGGGCAGGCCAGCTGCCGCCCGAAACCAAGCCGACAGGCACGCGTGCCGAACCATCGGAAATCGGGGAAACTGTGTGACCAGTGTGTGACAGTTTCAGTCTCCCTCTGAAAGTGGTGCCCGGGCGCGGACTCGAACCGCGATGCTGTTAGGCACAGGCTTCTGAGACCTGCGTGTCTACCAATTCCACCACCCGGGCAGGGCGAGCGGGAAGTAGTAGGGGCGCAGCGGAGACCCGGGCAAGCAGAAATCGTGGAAGATCAGAACTCCGCCACAACGGTTACCAGCGCTCGCCTGAGGGCATCGCTGTAACGCACAGGCCGCGACGCCAAGCCGTGACCGTAGCACAGGTCGAGGAAGTAAACGTTGCTCAGGCGATGTTCCCCGCCAACCCCACGCGCCGGAACTCGGCCGGCGAGAGGCCGAAACGCCGTTTGAAACTCTTGGCGAAGGCGGAGGCGTCCTCCCATCCCGCCTGGTAGCCCGCCTCGGCGACGGAGACCCTTCCCGTCTCGAGGAGTTCACACGCCCGCTTCAGCCTGATCTCCTGCAGTGTCTTTTTGGGCGAGGAGCCCAGATGCCGACGAAAGAGACTGCGCAGGTGGGCGGAACTGAGTCCAATCTCACGCGCCATCTCATCGAGCCGGAGCGGACGATGGGCGTTCGCATGCAGCCAGGCCAGCGCGTCTATCAACCGCGTATCCACTTTTCCAGAGGGGCGGCGCGTGCCGAACGCCCGGGCAAACCAAAGCTCCATCCAGCGATTGGCGCACACCCGTCCCACGGGCGTCTCCTCCTTCCACGCTGCGATCGCCTGTCCGAAGATCTCTTCAAGACCGGTTGGCAACACCGGCACCATCTCCATGTCGGGACAGAACAACGGCAGGGCGTCCAGGCTCTCGCCGGTGGCGATTTCCACATGCACGACCGCCAGGGCCAGACCCTCGCCCTCGATGGAGTGAGGCTGGTGCGAAGGCAACACCACCCAGGCCGGCGCTGACACCTCGCGACGTTGCTGCCCGCTCGCGAAGACGCCGCGCCCCGCCTCAACCCGTATGACGTCGTGACACGGCAGGGTCCTCGCGGGAAGCGACCATCCCTTCGGCATGGTTTGCCGGCCCGCGAGCACCACGCGGCACACCACTCGGTCCAGAAGGAGCGCCAGCGATTCCGCGGTCTGCTTCACGACTGTGAGGGCGTCGCAACGGACAGGAAAACAGGATGCGTTCAGCGAAGCGACCGGGGAGACTCACGAAGCGCCGCTCGCGGCCGGTTGCGCGACCGATCGATACGTGGTCGTCAACACGGTGGCCCGCCAGTTCTCCGCGTCCGCCCGCACTTGATCGGGGCTGCGGGGGTCTTCCATCGCCTTGATCAAGGTCGGAAGCCACTTCTGGCCATAGCGCACGTGCTGCGTCTCATCGGCAATGTCGTAACTCCACGTCATCGCACCGACGGCGTCATTGTTCTCCAGTGCAGCCTTCAACCCCTTGTGCTTTCCCGGGAAGGCATCCGCCTCCTGGGTCGTGAGCGCCGCGTAGCGGTCGTGCGGAGCGATCGTCTGGCGCAACCGATAGGCGGTGGTGGACAACGCCACCTGGTTCACGGGTATGCCCAGGGAGGTTAGCTTCAGCTGGCCAAACATCGAGTGGCGGGACTCGTCCCACATATGACGGGCGGCATCGAAATAGAAATCCCATGGCATGTCCGGGGCCTCGAAGAGAATCGAAGCGCAGGAGTCGGAGGCCTGCACTTCCTGAAGGAAATTCATGGCGAAGAATCGCTCGCGTTCCGTGTACGGACTGTCGTCGGTCGGCTCGGGAGGGATCGTCGCCCGCGGCGCAAATCCCCGGGGCGTGGCCCCATCCAGCAGAGGCAGCCGTCCGATCCGGCGACCGCGCCGCACCGGTTCGGACCGCCGGCGCTCCAGGTTCGACAGGGCGTCGCTCAATCCGTCCAGGGCAAGGTTCACTCTTGCGAGGTACTCTTGATTAACTGTGCCCAACGCGATGCGCCCCTTCGCCGCCCAGGCGATCTGCTTTTGCAGGAGCTCGAGATTCGCCTCGAGCAGGGGCGTGCTCGGAAGGTCATAGACGCCCAGCGCGGATTGCATGCCCTCCTTGATCCATGCCGCCAGGCGCGCCTTGGTGAGGGCGTAAATCGCCTCGAGCGCATCCGCCGACGTCGGGGCTTCGCAGAGGAGTTCGATGATTTCCCGCGCCGGCACGGCCTGACTGAGGTGGATGTCGCCGGGGGCCACGCCCAGTTCCTTGTGGCGCACCCTCAGGTCCTGCACCATCCGGAGATCGGAAAAAACGTGCAGCGGCAGTTCGTTGCGCACGGCCCAGTCTTCCATGCCCGGAACAAAGCCGGCCGCAACACGGGCGAGTTCGGTCTGAAAATCTGCGAGGTTCTTCAAGATGACCCCGCGTTCGCGGGGCATCGGCATTGGCGACGGCGGGGCCGCCTGCGTTTGTGAGGAGCTCATGACAATTATGAGGAATGACTGACAGAGGTGGCGGGGAGTAACGGCCGGGAACGCCTTCTTTTATAGCAGACCGCTCTCGCGCCCAAATAGGAATAATCGCGGAATCATGCGGAAAAACCGAAGGCATCCGGGCCATTCGGAGCGGGTCCGGCCCGCACGGCAAAAAAAGCGATGGCGCCAGCGTGATCCGGATACGTGCGCACCCTGGCATCATCCGGAGATGCGCCCACCGCCAATTCGGGTATCCAGACGACCGTCATGCCAGCGTCGAGGGCCGCACGGACACCGGCCGCAGAATCCTCGAAAGCGACACAATTCATGGAGGGCACTCCGATTCCCGAAGCCGCCTCAAGGTAACTCTCCGGGTGTGGCTTTCCGCGTACAACCTCATCGCCGCCCACCACCGCGGAAAAGTAGGCGCTCAACCCCGTCTCCCCCAGCGTCTCGAGGGCCAGCCGGCGGTGCGACGAAGTCGCCACCGCCATGCGCATCCGCCGCGAGGCCAAAAACTCGACGAGCGTCTTTACACCGGGACGCAGTCGATGCCCTTCCTCGCGCACCATCTGATCGTACCGAAGTTGCGAAAGATCCACGAACCGTCCCGCCAGGCTGCAAGAGGCCCAGACCTCACCCAGGCGGGCGATTGTATCCGCCCGATTGAGACCGACGAATTCGGCATAAAGCCCGGCGGTCATCTTAACGCCGAGTTCACGGGCCGCCGCCTTCCACGCACGCAGATAAACGCCCTCTGAAGCGATCAGCGTTCCGTCCAGGTCGAAGATGACTCCGCACTCGCCCATAAGCATCAGGATTGTCGCGGAACATACTCGCGCGACGCCGAAACCATGTGTGCCGCCGCCACGGATACATCGGGCCAGCGTCCTGCGGCCACCGCAGCGAACATCGCCGCCCCCAGGCACGCCCGTTCCGGCGAGGCCACCGCAACCACGGGAACGCCGAGAATGTCGGCGGTCAGCTGAAGCCAGTAGGGACTGCGGGCCCCTCCGCCGGTCGCCGTGACCTTCCCGACTTTTTGGTTCTGCGCAACCTGGTTGAGCAAACGCTGATGAGACAGGGAGATCGAACGTAGAAGGTCGTTCACCGCGGATCCAAGTTCACGAGAGTCCGCGCCCAGACCCGATGCAGCACGTTCGGCCAGGCGCACCAGCTCTTCAATGCTGAGATCAGGCGCGTGACGCCGCTGGAATGCCTCCAACTGGCCGGCCCCATTGGCATCGAACGTGAGGCGGTAATAGCGCCGCTCATCGAAATGAGGCCCATGGATACACCCCGGCTCGGGACTTACCCGATCGGTCAGCATCAATGCGGCGAGCACCGTTCCCGTGGACAGGCTCGCGTCCGCGAGCTGGCCGATGCCGGCGCCCAACGACGCCGCGTGATGATCGAGCGCCCCGACGGCGAACGGCACTCCTTTGCGCAGACCAAGCAATTCGACGGCACGCGCGGACGTGACGCCGCAAGGCGTGCCCGGAGTCAGCGGAGTCGAGAGACCGTCGGGATTCATCGCGAATCGCTCCAGTCCCTCCCTCCACCACGCGCGCGCGCGCAAATCATACACGCCAGTGAGCACCGCCGTGCTCCCATCGCCCACCCGCTGTCCCGTGAGCCCAAAGGCAAGGTAATCGGATACGGTCATCATCCGCCGCGCCCGCGACCAGGTCTCCGGCTCGTTTCGCGCAAACCAGAGGTACTTGGCCGGGGCGCATTCCGGGACGAGCCCGGTCATGCCGGTCGTTCGGGCAAACGCCGACGTCCCGCCGAATGCCGTCAACTCTGGATCCAGAGGACGGGCGCGTTGATCCGTCCAAAAAACCAGCGGCGTCAGCTCCCGATCCGCGGCGTCGAGTAACAAAAAGGTGTTCGCCTGAGATGAGTACGAGACGCCGGCGATCTGGTCGGGTCCCGCCTCCGCCTGCTTCAAAGCCTCCGCCAGCCCGCGCCTCAACCGGCCCCAGAACGCCTGCACGGGCAGCTCCACTCGTCCGCCTTCCCGTCGATCCGCGTCGACCGCCACCCGTCCCAGACCCTTGAGCGCTCCTGTTGCGTCGAAGAGCCCAACCTTGAAGTAGGAGGTACCAAGATCGATGCCGAGGAGCAGGCTCATTTCAGGAACGAATTCTCCTAGATCCTGGCAATAAGCTCCAGCGTGCGCTCGACAAAACGCTCGCCATTCCCCGCATCAAAGACCGCGTTGGTCGCCTCGTACAGCCCGGCCTCGACCGCCTTCGGCGTCGCGATGTACCCTTGGAGCTCTCCGTTCGCCAACGTGACGAGGAAGGTTCCCTCCGGCGCCCTGGCTTTCAGGGCAAGGCCATATTCGACGAAAAACTCGCCGGGCCAACCCACGAAACGCCAGGGACCAACGCGAATCACCTGAATCTCCGCCGGCGAGGCGCAGCGGATCGCCTCGGCCAGGCGGCCGTCTGCCTTCGCTTCGGCAAACAGCACGGTCTTCTCCGCGCCAAAGACATCGCACTCCGCCGTGCGCACCTCCTGCTTCGAAGCATTGTCGGCTCTCGCCTTTTCAAAGCGGGCGCGTGTCTGGCGAAGATCCTCCACGGCGCGTTCCACGGTGGGGAAGTTCCGCGGCTCGAGGTCGAGGGGGACCCGGCGGGACCGGATCGTATCCACCGGCCGAAAGGACGCGATCCCTGCGATGGCGGCCTCGATGCGTCGCGCCAGATTCGTCCCGATACGCTCCGCTTCTTCAAACGTGTTGGCGCGCGTCATGTGCCGCGGGCTCTGGTTGCCCGCGGCGCCGAGGTGGTAGATCACCGGGCACGCCGCCCCCAGCACGCGTTCCCGCAGCCACCGTCGCGTGTAACCGGGAAAGTCCGCACTGATCCAACGCGAGTCTTCGTGCAGAACGGTCGGGTGCATGGCGTAAACCACCATGCAGCCGATCGGCTTTCGCCCCGCCACCGTTCGCGCCAGCAATACGGGCACTTCAGGATCGGCGGGCCCGGCAGGGTCGTGCCGATTGCAACCCACGCCCTTCGCCCGCGCGACCGTCAATGCGAGCTCCGCAGGCACCGCCGCCGCCACCGCCGCGGAGGCCGCCTCCACCATCCGGTCCGCCACCCAGGCCAGATACGAAGGATCCGCCTTGGGCACGACGGAGTCCGCGGCATTGCTCAGGCTGTCGATCATCACCGGACCCGAATGCGTGTGCGTCGCCGTCAGCATGATCGCCTCGACGGGAACCCGCGTTGCCACGGAAATCCGCCGCCGCACCTCCTCGGCAAAGTCGCGGGTGAAGAAGATCAGATCGTTCGCGATGAAGATCGCCGAACCCTCCCCGGCCTCCACATAAAGCGCCGCGCACTCCAAGGGGTCGTGAACCCCGACACTCATGCGCTCCACATGGGGATAGCCAAAGAGGAAAACGCTCCCGGAGGGAGTGATATCGACGACGGCAGCCCCCGCCCGGGTCTCCGCCGGAGCAGAGGATGCATTGGACGCCTTCATCGCGTGCATAGACCCAGCATCCGCAATCTCGGGCAGGTGTAAATGTTAATTTGTGTTCGTTTTTATCGCGCCTTGACATTTTCTACCATCCTTCAGAAGGTCGCGGCGTCGTGAAGAAACTCACCTCCGCCGCCCGTCATGCCCGCATCCGCGAGCGCCTTTCCGCCCAGGCCGGCGTGTCGATCGCGGAGCTGGCGCGCGAGTTCGGGGTGAGCGAGATGACCATCCGCCGCGACCTCGCGGCCCTCGAACAACAATCGCACGTCCAGCGCACGCATGGCGGCGCCATCCTTACCGAGCGGATGATCCTGGAGTTCGACTATCGCGAGCGTCGCGAACTCAACCGGGATGCCAAGCGGGCCATCGCCGCGGAGGCGCGCAAGCTGGTCAAGCCCGGCGACCGCATCATCCTCGACACCGGCACGACGACGCTCGAACTCGCCTCCCTCCTCCGCGATGGGGAGAACCTCACCGTGATCACCCCGAGCCTCGCCGTGGCCTCGGAACTGCAGCATGCCGCCGGGGTGGAGGTTGTCCTGCTCGGCGGCGTGCTGCGCCGCGGCAGCCCCGATCTCACCGGCCCCGTGACGGAACACTGCCTTGAATTGTTCTCCGCCGACCTCGCCTTCCAGGGCACCGAGGGCATCGGCCTCGACGGCTCGCTGTACAACACGGACCTGCGCCTCGCGCGGGTGGACCGCCTGATGCGCAAACTGGCCAGCCGTTCGTGCATCCTCGCCGACACGACAAAGGTCGGCCGGACCGCCCTCGCCCGGTCCGGGTCCCTTTCCGAGGTGGATTTCCTCATCATCAACGCGGGCGCGCCGCCCGATGTGCTGCGCCGCTACTCCAAGCTGGGGCCGACCATCACCACCGTGAATCCCTGACCGTACTGTTCCCATGAATACCCAGACCCTCGAATCCTTCTCCACCCTCGAATGGGGTCGCGTCGACCTCCAACGCGTCCCCCACCTGCCCGTGCCGGCACCGGGCCCCCTCTCCAACGCCTGGCACGAGCGCTGCACGAAGTACTTCAAGGGCCTCAGCGGACAGGTGAAGCTGTTTCCCGTGACCTTCGAATCAGGTCAGGGATGCGTCCTGCGCGATGTCGATGGCAACGAATACATCGATTTCTCGTCGGGCATCTACGTGACCACACTGGGGCATTGTCACCCCAAGATCAGCGAAGGCATTGCTCGCGCGGCTTCGCAGCTGATGAACGCCCACGATTTCACGACTCCGATCAAGACCGAGCTGATGGAGAAACTGGCGTCAGTACTGCCCGGCGACCTCAATGGCTTCCAACTGTACGACTCCGGCACGACCGCCGTGGAGGCGGGCATCCGCGTCCTGCGAGCGGCGACCGGAAAACATGAGACCGTCAGCTGCTTCTACGACTATCATGGCAAGACCTACGGCGCCGTCTCGCTCGGTCACATCCGCTCGCACGTGTACGGCGCCACCCGCGCTCCGGGCGCACACATGGTGCCGCGGCCGGACCTCTACCGCCCGATGTGGACCAAACCCGATGGCACCATCGACACGGACAAATACATCCAGTTCTACGGCGAGTACCTCGACAAGGCGACCGTCGGCGCCGTTGCCGGTTTCGTCCTCGAACCCATTCAGGGCTGGGGCGGTTCCGTCATGCCCCCGGACGATTTCTTCCCGAAGATCCGCAAGTTCTGCGACGATCGGAAGATCCTCCTGATGGTGGACGAGGTGCTCACCAGCTGGGGCCGCACCGGCAAATGGTTGTGCATGGAGCACTGGGGCGTCGTGCCGGACATCGTCACCATGGGCAAAGGTTTCGGCAACGGCTTCCCCGTCACCTGCGTCGCCGTGCGCGAGCCTTTCAAGGAGAGCTTTGAAAGCATCTCCGCCTCCAGCAGCTACGGCGGCAACCCCATGGCCTGCGCGGCCGCCCTCATCTCCACCCAGGTCATCGAAGAGGAGAACCTGCTCGCCCACGCGACGCACCTCGGCGAGGTCGCCCTAAAGCGCATGCGCCGCATGAAGGACGAGCACCGGATCGTCGGCGACGTCCGCGCCAAGGGCTGCCTCATGGGCATCGAGTTGGTGAAGGATCGCAAGACCAAGGAACCCTTCGACAAGGCGGGCACGCTCGTCTATCAGAAGGCCTTCCGCAAGGGCCTCGCCTGGATCCCGGCCGGACACATCCTCCGCATGAGCCCGCCCATCGTCATGGACGAGGACACCCTGCTTAAAGGCCTCGACCTCATCGACGAAGCCATCGGCGAAACCGCCCGCGAACTCGGCTATTCGTAATTCGGAACGCTCTCAAACCGTCTCCGTTCTACTCGCTACCCGCTACTCACTACTCGCTACTGCCACCATGACCTCCTACCGCCTCAACCGCCTCTTCCATCCCGTTTCCCGCCGCTGCTTCGATGTCGCGATCGACCACGGTTTCTTCAACGAGCACGGCTTCCTCGCCGGGATCGAAAACATCGCCGACGCCGTCTCCGTGGTCGTGAAGGCCGCGCCCGACGCGATCCAGCTGACCGTCGGCCAGGCACGCCACCTCCAGCAAATGCCGGGGCGCTTCAAACCCTCCCTCGTCCTCCGGACCGATGTCGCCAACGTTTACGGCAAGAAGCTGCCGCGAAAACTCTACAGCCGCATGATCGAGGACGCGGTCGAACAGGCCCTGCGCCTCGACGCCGCCTGCATGTGCATCAACCTCTTTCAGATTCCCGGCGAACCCGAGGTGGGCGAAGAGTGCGTGCAAAACATCCTCCGGCTCAAACCCGTCGCCCAGCGCTACGGCATGCCAATGATGGTCGAACCGCTCGTTTTCCAGCCCAACGAAAAAGCCGGCGGTTACATGGTCGACGGAGACGTCACCAAGATCGTCCCCCTCGTGCGTCAGGCCGTCGAACTGGGCGCTGACGTGATCAAGGCCGACCCGACCGACGACGTCAGCCTCTACCACCAGGTCATCACGGTCGCTTCCGGCATCCCCGTCCTCGTGCGCGGCGGCGGCAAGGTCGGCGACCGCGAGATCCTCGAACGCACCGTCGCCCTTCTCGAGCAAGGCGCCTCGGGCATCGTGTACGGACGAAACATCATCCAACACGCCAACCCCGCCGCCATCACCAAGGCACTCATGGGCATCGTCCACGACGGCCTGAGCGTGGACTCCGCGATGGCGCTGCTGAAATGACGTCGCGACGAGCGAATAGGAGCTAGAATCTACCCTCTACTCGCTACCCGCTACTTCCCCGCCCCCCCGCCCCCGTGTCCACCTTCCTGATACGAAACGCACGGATCGTCGAGCCAGGCCGCAAGGTTCACACCGGCGACGTCCAGGTGATTGGGAACACGATCGCCGCCGTGGGCAGGATCCCGGACGCGGATCGCACCGCCGACGAGATCGTCGATGCCGGGGGACGGCTGCTGACGCCCGGATTGATCGATCTTCACACGCACGGCATCCGGCACAGCCTCTACGAGCATGGGCCTGACGCGTTGCGGTCGGCCGCCCGCGACCTGGGCCGCTTTGGAGTGACGACCGTTCTGCCCACCATCGTCCCCCAGATAAAGGAAGGATGGCTCGAGCGACTCGCGGAGATCGCCGCGGCGATCCCTGCGGTCGCGGAAGTCAATATTCCCGGACTCCACCTCGAGGGCCCCTTCATGGCGGTCGGCGGTGCGGCCTGCCCCACCCTTCCCGGCGACCTTGAACTGCTGGAGCACATTCTTTTCGCCTGCGCCGGGCGCCTGGCCGTCATGTCCCTGAGCCCGGACGCGCCCAACATCGTTCCCGTCATCGAACACCTGTCTGCGCGCCGTATTCTCTCTTTCATTACACACACGCGGGCCTCGGTGGAGCAGACGGAGGCGGCGCTCGACGCCGGAGCCCAGCACGCGACGCACTTCTACGACGTCTTTTATCCGCCACCCGAGACCGACCCCGGCGTGCGTCCGGTTGGAGCCGTCGAGGCCATCCTCGCCGACCCGCGGGCGACCGTGGACTTCATCGCGGACGGCGTTCACGTGCACCCGGCCGCCATCCGCGCCGCGGTGGCGGCCAAGGGCTGGCTGGGCGTCCTCCTCATCACGGATTCCAACATCGGCGCCGGCCTGCCTCCGGGCACCTATGACACCCCGTGGGGCTATCCGGTCCGGGTCTCCCCCGAGACCGCAGCCCGTCACGCCACCGAGAACTTTCTCGCGGGCAGCGCCCTTACGATGGACCGGGGCATGGCCAATCTCCTTCGCTGGCTGCAACTGCCGCCCGAACAAGTGTGGGCCATGGGCACGCTGAATCCGGCCCGCCTGCTCGGTCTGAACCGCAAAGGCCGGATCGATGCCGGCGCCGATGCCGACCTCGTGCTGTGGGAGGACGATCTGCGCCCTGCCTGCACCTGGGTGGGCGGCCGCCGCACTTACGACCGGACCCTCGCTTCTCATGAGCAAACGTAAGCCCCGCCCGACCGGCCGCCAGGTCGAAGGCCAATAAGCGCACGACGCGTGCGCGCCCTCCCTGAAAAACCATCCGCCCCCGTCACCCCATCGCGTCCGATTTTCTCGAAGCCCACTATGCAAAAGAGCTCCGGTAAGTTCCCCTTCTCCCCTGCAGTCTTCATTCCGTTCCGCGACACGAAGGCCATCGCCCGCGTGCGCCGGATCAAGCGCGCCGACCTCGCCAAACACCGCAATCCGGACTTCCGCATCACCATCGTTCCCGACGCCGAGATCGAGTTTCTCTGGATCACCGACATGTTCTTCCGGATCAAGGAGGCCATGGACGCGGGGAGGTCCTTCGTCGCCATCATGCCGAATCCATGGCCCGGATACACGAAACTCGCCCGCATGCTGAACCGCGCCAAGGTCGATTGCCGGAAGCTCCACACGTTCAACATGGACGAGTACGCGGACGAGAACGGCCGGATTGCCCCGGAGTCGTGGGAGTTCGGTTTTGGACACGCCTTCAAGAAGTACTTCTGGTCCCAGCTCGATCCCAAGCTGCGCCCGCCGGAGAAGCAGGTGCGCATCTTCACCGACCGCAACCTGAAGGACTATGGCCGCATGCTCACCGACCTCGGCGGCGCGGACATCTGCTACAGCGGCCCAGGTTGGACCGGACACCTCGCCTTCATCGAACCCGACGCCCCGGAGTTCGCCGGCAGCCTCGAGGAGTGGAAGCAGATGGGCCCGCGCATCTGCACGCTGAGCCCTTTCACGATCGCGCAAAACTCCCTTCACGGATGCTTCGGCAGCAGCGGAGACCTCTGCGCCGTTCCGCCCAAAGCGGCCACGATCGGTCCCGCCGAAGTGATTGCCGCCAAACACCGCATCGACATGCACGCCATCACCGTCGACGGATCCTTCGCCTCGTGGCAGCGACTCACCACCCGCCTCGTCCTCCACGGCCCAGTGACTCCCCTCGTGCCAGAGTCCATCCTCCAAACCCTCCGCACCGACGTCTGGGTCTCCGAATCCATCGCCGCCGACATCAAGCCGCGCTGGGACAAGGGCTATTGAGCCGGCGCCGTCCGCCCGGATCACGAACGTCCGCCATCCATGACCGCAACGCCAGCCCAAGTCGACACCAAGTCCGGAATTCTTCGCCTTGCGGTGCTCGGCATGATCCCGGGCAACGGACACCCGTATTCGTGGTCCGCCATTGTCAACGGGTACGATCCTGAAGCGATGGCAGCATGTCCCTATCCGGCCATCGTCCGATACCTGAACGCGCAGCCCGACGGCAGCGTGGGCATCTCGGAAGCGCGGGTGACCCATCTTTGGACCGACGATCCCGCCGACGCCGCCCTCGTGGCCCGCGCCGCTCGCATCCCGCGGATGATCGACCGACCGGAGGACGCGATCGGCTCGGTCGACGCCGTGCTCATCGCCACCGACGACGGCCTCGATCACGTCCGTCGTGCGCGCCCGTTCGTGGAGGCCGGTCTGCCCGTCTTCGTCGACAAACCCCTCGCGACCTCGACGGAGGACCTTGCCACCTTTATCGGCTGGGAACGCGACGGTGCCCGGATCCTCTCATCTTCCGGGCTGCGTTACGCCCCGGAGCTGGACGCCTGCCTGGCGGACCTCCCGGCGCTCGGCGATTTGCGCTGGGCCTCCGGAGTGAGCGTCAAGACGTGGGATCGCTATGGTATCCATTTGTTGGAGCCATTGCATCGAATGCTCGGACCGGGCCTTGAGTCCGTGCGCCTGGAGTCCCGCCGGGGCATTGAGGTCGCCCACATCGAGCATCGCTGCGGGGCGTACCTGACCATCCCGGTCATCGCCGAGGCCGCCGGTTCCTTTGGGTCCGTGATGCTCTTCGGTACCGCCGGACAGCGTACCTTTCGATTCACCGACACCTATACGAGCTTTCGCCGGCAGTTGCTTGCCTTCATCGCTTTCGCCCGCACCGGTGTCCGCCCCTTTGCATTTATCGACACGGTCGAATTGATGGCGACGCTGATCGCCGGCCTGCGCAGTCGCCAGGAAGGCGCCCGCCGCGTCGAGGTCTCCGAGATCCTCTCCCAACTCCCCTTATGAATACTCCCCGAGGCCGGATCCTACGGCGCCTGCACGACGGCGAACTCCCCACCGTATTGAAGATCAACCTGGCCGACCCACGCGTCGTCGAGATCGCGGCCCTTGCCGGGATCGACGCCGTCTGGCTTTGCAACGAGCACGTGCCCAACGACTGGATCGGCTTGGAGAACCAGATTCGCGCGGCCCGCGTCCACGGAATGGACACGCTGGTACGGGTCGCGCGCGGGTCCTACAGCGACTACGTGCGCCCGCTCGAAGCGGGCGCCACCGGTATCATCGTGCCCCATGTCGCAAATGCCGACGACGCGCGCCAGGTCGTCGAATGGGTGCGCTTTCACCCGCTCGGCCGGCGTGCGCTCGACGGCGGCAATGTCGACGGCCATTTCGGACGGCTGCCGCTGGCCGCCTACATCGAACAGTCGGAACGCGAACGGTTGATCATCCTGCAAATCGAATCGCCCGAAGCCCTCGACAAGGTGGAGGAGATCGCCACGGTCGCGGGTTTTGACGGCCTGATGTTCGGACCCGGCGACTTTAGCCACCGAATCGGCCACGCCGGACGGATGGATCACCCCGAGGTCCTTGCCGCTCGCCGGCGCGTGGCCGGCGCCGCGCGCGCGCACGGCAAGATCGCCATGAGCGCCGGCCTGCTCGCGCCGCTGGCCGAACTGGTCGGAGAAGGTTACAACCTGGTCGGCGTTGGCGCCGACGTCATTCTCCTAGCCAATGCCATCCAGCAGCGTCTGGAAAAGGTGCGCGATCAAGTCGGTGCGCTGCGCACCGTCCCTCCACCGGCCCCAGCGCCACCTTATGCCTGACCTCAGCCCCTTCTCACTTCACGGAGAATCGCGAACGATCTCGCCTAGCATCTCCCGCAACAACGGCTCCATCGCGTCAGCCCAGAGTTGGTAACCGGCCGGGCTGAGGTGCAATTGGTCGGGCATGATCGAGAAGGGGATGCGGCCGTCCTGGCCAAGGAAGACGCCGCCGATGTCGAGGAAACGGACCTGCCGGCCGTCGGCGAGGCGGGCGAGGCCGGCATTCGCTTCCGCGAGGGTTTGCATCCGCCGGGCGGCGTCGGCTTCGGCCGCAGGCGTGATGCGACCTTCAGCGTCCTTGCGCGCGCCGCGCGGAAAGATTGCCAGCAGCAGAACCTTGGTCTCCGGCAGCTTGGTCCGGATGACCCCGACGAGTTTCTCCATCGCCGCAACGATCTCCGCCGCGGAGTGCGAGCCGGAGTTGTTGGTGCCGAGCATGAGGACCAACGCCTTCGGGGCGATCGTGTCGAGTTCACCGTTTTCGATCCGCCAGAGCACGTGCTGGGTCCGGTCGCCGCCGATGCCAAAATTGGCCGCACGGCGGTGTCCGTAATAACGGTCCCAAATGTGGGGAACCCTGGCCCAGCCCGCCGTGATCGAGTCTCCGAGGAACAGGAGGTCGACCGGACCGGACCGGGCGCGCGCCAGGAAGGATTCGTGCTGACGAAGGAAGTGGCCGGTGCGGTCGCGCCGCTCGACGGGCACGTCCGCCTCCTCCCGAGCCGGGGGCGCGGCATCCTGGGCGAGCAGCCCGGCGGCGCCGACGGCGGCCAGGGCGAGCAGCGTCATCAACCTTCGGATACGGGAGTTCATGACCGACCGCCCTCCGGCCAGTGGACGGCCAACTTGCCGCGGACGAAGCGAACGCTCTCCGCGAGCTGCTCCATGCCGTCGACGCCGTCCTCGATGCTCACCCAGCCGTCGAAGCCGGCCGAGTGCAGTTCGCCGAAGATGGCGTCGTAGTCGTTGAGACCACGGCCGATGGTGCCGTGGCGGAGGCGGCGGGCGTACCCTTCCACCCCGCCCTCTTCGCGACGCAGGTCCTCGAGGGTGCCTTCGGCGAGGTAACGGTCGGAGGCGTGCATGGTGACGACCCGGTGTTTCACACGGCGCAAAAGCTCGAGCGGGTCGTCGCCGGCGAGGAAGGCATTCGAAGGATCGTAGTTCACGCCGAAGCGCGGGTGGTCGATCCTTCCGACAAGTTCGCAAAAGAGGTCCATCTTCTGGGCAAACTCCGGGTAGGCCCAGAAGTCGTCCTTGTAATGATTCTCGAGGATGAGCGTCACCCCCATCCGCTCGGCTTCGACCAGACACGCCTCGATGCAGGCGACGACGAAATCGAGGCCCTGTTCGCGCGAGACTTCGGGGCGGCGTTGTCCGGAAAGCACGCGACAGAAGCCCGCGCCGAGGGCCGCGCTCATCCGAATCCAGTGCTTCTCCTGCTCGACTTCGCGCGCGCGCACCGCGGGGTCGGGGTGCGTGAAATCGGGCGAGCAGCAGAGCATGGGGATGACCATGCCGCGCGCCTCCACCGTGCGGCGGGCCTCCGGCCAGCGGGCGGGGTCGGCGAGTTCGAGGAAGCCGGCGTAGAACTCGAGGCCGTCGAGGCCGAGCGGCGCGGCGAGGTCCGTCCATTGCGCGATCGACAGGGTGCCGTCGCGGCAGAGTTCACGCATGAAGGCCTTGGGAAAGGCGGCGAGGCGGGGCATGGTTCAGACCTTGGAAGGATTGCGGCCGATGAGGGAGAACTGCTCGAGCTCGACCACGGAACCGTTGATCGGCCGCGATTCGTCGCCGAGCCAGTAGACGGCGGCGGCGGCGATCTCGGCGGGGGCGATGAGCCGGCCGGAAGGCGCGAACTGGCGGGGGATCTTCGTCGACCAGTCCGCAGGCTGGCCGAGCCGGCGCTGGAGGGCGTCCTCGTTGGGCGTGAGCACCCAGCCGACGTTGAAGTGATTGATGCGTACGCCGGATTCCGCGTGCGCGTTGGCGAGGTTGCGGGAGAGCGTCAGGAGGGCGCCCTTCGAGATGCTGTAGTCGAGCAGTGCGGGTTCGCCGCTGAGGGCGTTGATCGAGCCGATGTTGAGCACGGCGCCCTGGCGGCGGCGCAGCTCCGGCATGGCGGCCTGGATCAGCAGGAGCGGCGCGCGCACGTTGACGGCCATGACGGAGTCGAAGAACGCTGCGTTCGTGGACTCGAGCGTGCTGCGCACGATGTACGCGGCGTTGTTGACGAGACCGTCGATGCGACCGAAGGCATCGAGCGCGGCCTGCACGAGGCGGACGGGCGCCTCCGGGTCGGCGAGGTCGTCGCAATGCAACGCGGCCTGGCCGCCGAGTCCGGTGACGACGGACTCGCCCTCGGCGCGATTACGGCCGTGGACGAGCACGCGGGCGCCCTCGCGTACGAAGCGCTCAGCGAGGGCGCGGCCGATGCCGGTGGTGCTGCCGGTGACGATGATGACTTTTTCGGAGAGGCGCATGGGCGGGACCATTCAGACAGGCGAGAGCACGGCCTTCACGATGTCGCCGCGGTGCATGGTCTCGAAGGCCGCGGACCAATCCGGAAGCTTCCAGGTGCCGCCAATGATGGGGCGGACGTCGAGCTGGCGGGCGGCCATGAGCGCGAGCACGCGTTCCCACACGGGCCAGTTGTGGGAAAAGCTGCCCTGGAGCGTGACGTTCTTCTGCACGAGCGGATCGAGGGAGAAATTGAGCGGTTGCGGCCCCCAGCCCACCTTGCTGATCCAGCCGTTGGGGCGGACGAGGTCGAGGGCGGTCTTTAGCGCGGCCGAAGCGCCGGCGGCGTCGATGACGCCATCTGCACCCATGCCGTCCCTCGCGCGCGCCCAGGCGGCGGCGTCACCGACGATCGTCTCGCAGCCGTAGCGGCGGGCGATCTCGAGACGCGGGCGGTCGCGCTCCAGGCCGACGAGCGCGACCTGCGCGCCCATAAGGCGGGCCATGGCCGCGCAGAGGATGCCGATCGGTCCGGGGCCGAGCACGAGCACGCGGTCGCCGGGGCGCACGCGGGCGTTGTTGACCACGGCGTTGTAGGCGACGCAGCAGGGTTCGGTGAGCGCGGCCTCCACCATCGGAAGCTCGTCCGGCACGCGGTGCAGGCAGCGCGCCGGCACGCGCACGAAGCGGGTCATGGCGCCGTTGACGCCGTAACCGAAGCCCTTGCGGTTCGGGTCGAGGTTGTAGAGCCCGGCGCGCGTGAGCGGGCTGGCGGGATCGATGACGGCGGCCGTCTCGGAGACGACGCGGTCGCCGGACTTCCAGTCGCGGACCGCGGAGCCGGTTTCGAGGACACGTCCGCCGAACTCGTGGCCCAGCACGACCGGATAGTTGACCGGCCAGCTGTGCGAACCGGTCCACTGGTGCAGGTCGCTGCCGCAGACTCCAACGAACTCGACCTCGAGGAGGACATCGTCCGGACCGTAGTCGGGGCGGGGCAGTTCGCGCAGTTCGACGCTGTGCGGGGCGGAGGAAAAATTGACGACGGCGGGCGAGTTCATGAGGCGGTCCTCCCTTGGACGTTTCCGAAGGCATGCACGCGTTCGCAAATCAGGCGCAACGTGCCTTCGAGGTCGCCCGCCGCGGTCTTGAAGGAGTCCGCATCGACGGCGAGCGGGGCGCCGAGCACGACGAGCGGCGCGCCGTACTCCGGCGTGCGGATGGCCTGCTCGACGGTCAGTCCGCCCACGGCCTGCACGGGCACGCGCACGGCGTTGACGACCTCGCGCAACTGATCGAGCGGGCTCGGCATGCGGCGGCCGGCGGCGGCGATGCCGCGGCGCTCGTCGTAGCCGATGTGATGGATGATGAAGTCGCACCCGAGGTCCTCGAGCTGGCGGGCGCCGTCGACCATGTCGGGACAGCCGAGGTTGTCGCCCATCACCTTGACGCCGAAATCGCGTCCGGCCTGCACGACGCATTTAACGGTCTCCGGATGGGCGCGGGCCATGACGACGACATGGGTGGCGCCGGCCTTGGCCATCATCTCGGCCTCGAGGTAGCCACCGTCCATGGTCTTGAGGTCGGCGACGATCGGTACGCCGGGAAAACGTTCGCGCAACGCGCGCACCCCGTGAAGGCCCTCGGCGAGGATCAGCGGCGTGCCGGCTTCGAGCCAGTCTACGCCGGCCCGCCGGGCGATCGCCGCGGTGCTCAGCGCCTCGGCGAGGTTGGTGAAATCGAGGGAGATCTGAACGAGGGGTTGCATGAAAAAAGAGACTCAGGGTGCCGACGGCGCCGACAAACCCACCTTGGGGCCGAGATAGTCGAGGATGTTGGCGCAGGCCACGCGACGGAGGTGTTGCTCAGGAAGTGCCTTCAGGTAGCCGACCTCGGCCTCGTAGCTACCTTTGAGCGAGAGCGAGGACGAAATGTAGCTGTAGAAAGGACTATCGGTCCCCCAGAGCAATTTGCGAGGATAGGCTTCGGCGAGGTCGAACAGCACGCGGGCCGGATCCCGAAAATCGCTGGCGAACCGCCGGGCGGGCGGTGCCACGATCGCGAGTTCGCGCGCCGCGGCGGCACAATGGATGCCGTGCGCCGAGATGTCGAACCAGGCGTTGGGCAGGGCGGCAACCGCATCGAGATAATGCCGGTCGAAACGGCAGGAATGCGCGAGGCAGAAACGGACCCCGGGCGTTGCCCGGACGACCTCGAGGATCGTCGCGGCCGGCGACCAAGGATCGTCGGGGGCCACGCTCGAATGAATAATGAACGGCAAGTCGTGGCGGGCAGCGAACTCCAGCAACGGGCGCCCGCCGCCGAGCAGGTCGCCGACGTAGGCGCGCAGGGTGGTCGCCTGAATTTTCAGGCCGAAGAACGGACGTTCGGCGTAGAGCCGCTCCAGTTCGTCGACCTGGGCCAGTTGATGGCGGCTCGGATCAACGGAGGCAAACTGCAGGATGCGGTCCGCGTACTCGGGGAAGAAGGTGTGAATCTCGGTCCGCAGGCGCCGGTTCTCGAACGCGTACGGCACCCTCTCCTCACCGCCCTCCGTCGTGAACTCGCCGCGGCGCAAGGCGGCGAAGTTGAAGGTGAGGTTCAGCGAGAAGGGGAAGACGATCCAGTGCGTGATCCCGTGCGGATCGCCCTGCCGCACGAGCGTGGGCAGATCCTGGGCATACGGGAAATCGGCCAGCGTGAAGCGCGGCGAGGCGCCCACATGATTGTGGCAGTCGATGAGCATGGCGCGGAGGGGCGTTTGGGAAACGGGGCGTGGACGCGGAGGTATCCCGGAGTCGCACGACGCAGGCAAGGCCGGCGCGCTGGTTGCAAGGTCTTACCAGCGGTTAGCGATTCCGGAGGGCGGGCACGCCCCGTACGGTCCGCTCCACCCGCCCCGTCACCCGCCGTCTGCCCCACCCCGCGATGTCCGCCCACCCGGAAGTTCTCCTGCTGCTCGTCGCCGTGCTGGGATTGGCGGCCACCGTGCAGGTGCTCACCGGATTCGGCTTCGGCTTGCTGGCCCTAGCGATCCTGGGAGTCGGGATGGACCTGCGCGACGCAATGGTGGTGATCGCCCCGGCCGGGCTGTTGTTGAACATCGTGCTCTTCGTGCGCCTGCGGAGGGAGTTCTCCCTCGAGGACACGGTCCCGCTGCTCGTCGCCTGCCTGATCGGGGTGCCGGCCGGGGTCTGGCTGCTGCTCAATCTGGGGCCACGCAGCCTGCGCTGGCTGCTGGCCGCGGTCATGATCGGCACGGTCGTGCACCGCGTGTGGATGGCGCAGCGCAAACGCGCGCACCTCTGGCATCCGGTCAAGGCGGGCATCCCCTGCGGACTGCTCAGCGGGATTCTCGGCGGAGCCTTCGGCGCGGGCGGACCGCCGGTGGTGACCTACCTCGTCAACCGTCCCGTCAACCGCTTCCGGCATGTGGCCACGGTGCAGGTCGCCGCGGCGCTCGCGTCGCTCGTGCGCGTCGGCGAGTTCGCGCGGGGCGGACTCTATCGCCAGGCCGACGGCGCCGCCATCCTCGCCGCGCTGCTCGCCGTCCTCGCCGGCGTGCTCGTGGGCGGACGGCTGCTGAACCGGTTCTCCGACGCGGGCGTCCGGCGGGCGGTGCTCGGACTGCTCTTCCTAGGCGGCCTCTATTACCTGCATGCGGCGCTGCGCACTCCCGGCGACGCCGGAGCGGAGACAGGCGTTCCCGCGGACGCCCTGCATCCATGACCGCCCTGGCGATGATGACCGGCTGGGATTATGGCATCCTCGTCGCCTATCTCGTGGGCATCACCCTCTTCGGCGCCCTCTTCATGCGGGGCCAGCATTCGACGCAGGACTACTTTGTGGCGGCGCGCGGGATGGGCTGGTTCCCGGTGGCGGTGAGCGTGCTCGCGACGAACTTCTCCGCCATCACGCTGCTCGGAAGCCCGGGGTACATCGTCGCGCGCGACACGATCATGATCCCGCGCTACGCCGCGCTGCTCGTGCTGACGCCGCTGACGATCTGGCTCTTCCTGCGCTTCTACTACCGCCTGCAGGTTGTATCCGTTTATCAATACATCGGCCGCCGCTTCGATGGAAGGCTGCGGCTGGTCTCAGCGGCCATCTTCCTGCTCCTGCGACTGAGCTGGATGGCGACGGCGCAGTACGCCACCGCGCTGGCGCTGACCCGCGTGGTCGGGCTCGACCTCTGGATCTGCGTCGCGCTCGTCGGTCTGCTCGTGGCGGTCTACGCGTCGCTTGGAGGCATCAAGGCGGTCATCTGGACGGACGTCGTGCAAGCCGTGCTGATGGTCGGGGCGATGGTGCTGACCATCGGCGTGTGCCTCGCGCGCGTGCCGGACGGGGCGGCGGGCATCTGGTCGCTGGCCGAGGCGAATGAGAAGCTACGTTTCTTCGATCCCTCGCTCGACTTCACGCGCACGACTTCCCTCGGGATGCTCTTCGGCATCACCTTCTCGACCCTGGCCAGCTACGGCGTCGACCAGGTGGTTGTGCAACGCTACTTCACGGTTAAGGATTACCGCAGCATGGTGAAGTCGGCGTGGAGCGGCATGCTGGCGACGATCCCGATCGCGCTGCTCACGGCCTTCATCGGGCTCTCCGTCTTCGCGTACTTCACCGCGTTTCCCGACCGCCTTCCGGACGGCACGCCGGCCGACCTGTGGTTTCCCTCGTTCATCATCACCGAACTCCCGGCGGGCATTACGGGACTGATCATTGCCGGACTCTTTGCCGCCACGATGTCGAGCGGCGACAGCGGCATCAACAGCCTCACCGCGGTGTACCTGGAGGACCTGCATCGTCCCCTGTTTCGGTCGCGACGGGGCGCCGGCGGGAACGACGCCCTCAAGGACCTGCGGCTCGCGAGAATCCTCAGCTTTGTGTTTGGCGCGTTCGCGACGATCACGGCCCTGTTCGTCGACCGCCTCGGCACCATCGTCGAAATCACCATGACCTTGAACGGGGTCATCGGCGGCGTGCTGCTCGGCATCTTCCTCGCGGCGGTGCTGAGCACGCGCACCAACGCGGCCGGGGCCCTGCTCGGGGCGGCGGCCGGTTCCGTCTTTATCGTGGTCATCGCTTACCGGACGCCGGTGAACTTTTTCTGGTACAGCAGCTTTGGCTGCCTCGCCACGCTCGGCTTTACCCTCGCCGCCAGCCGTTTCTTCCCGGAACCGTCGGATCGCCAACTCGACGGACTCACACTGGCGCGCCGCGACCGACCGATCCGGCCGGAGGGAGCTTCCGAAGATTAGCACGTTCGGACCCTTTGTGCCTTCGTGTCTTTGTGGTGAAAAAACGGATCGGGAGGGTTGAACCACGAAGACACAGAGACACGAAGGTCGATCAGAAAGACGCGAGATCCGCGCGTGGCGATAGTGGGCGTCAGAGGTGGCGGGCGAAAACGGCGGTCAGAAGCCCCGCCAAAAAAATTGGTACCATGAAGAGTTTTCCGGCTAGCGAGGACCTCGCCTTAAACAATTCGCCAGCGGCGACGCGGCGTAGGCCGTCCTTGAGCACGGGCACGTTGAAGTTAACAAGCAGGCCGAGGTGCCTCCGTTCCAGCCGCAGGTACGTGAGGAGTTGAGCATGGTGGATGGGCAGTAGCTCGGTAACGGCCTTGAGCTCGACGATGAGCCTCCCTTCAACGACAAAGTCCAGCCGGTAGCCGCAGTTCAAATCCACCCCTTTGTACTTCAGAGGCGTTTCCTTCTGCCGCTCAAATGCCATGCCGGCGTTACGAAGTTCGTGAGCCAAGGCCTCTTCGTACGCCGATTCCAAGAGCCCGGGACCGAGTTCTCGGTGCACCTCCAAGCACAATCCAATAACTCGATGGCTAAGGGTGTTAAGCTTATCAGGTTCGTTTTCGACTGGATCAGTGGCCATTTTGCCATGGCACCAAAATGCCATATAAATGCAAGTGACCACATCTCCCTTTGTGCCTTCGTGTCTTTGTGGTGAAAAATGGATCGGGGAGGATTGAACCACGAAGACACAGAGACACGAAGGTCGATCAGAGAGGCGAGACACGCCGATGTCATCCGCCGTATAGTCCCCGTACACCATGAGGCTTCCTCATGTCTCAACATCGGAGCACTAAGCGAGCCGCTTGACCGTGCCGCCGGGCACGTACTCGGGGATGATCAGGTTCGGCTCGGGCGCGAGGTAGTCGCTCCCCACGAGGCGCAGCATCATCCGCGAGAGACGGTTGGCAAAGGTCTCCTCCTTCAACGCGTAGTGCGCGATGGGCGGGTTCACGATTTCGAAGATGTGGTCGTAGTCGCGCGCGACGATCGAGACCGTGTCCGGCACCATGAGGCCGCGCTTGAGCAGGTAGATCAGCACGATGAACACATGCTGGGGCTTGGCGACGAGCAGGGCGGTCGGCGCCTGTTCCGAAGCGAAGAGCTGATCGAGCCTGGCGCCGATGCTGGCCGCCGTCCCGTTGTGACGCACAATCGTCGCGCGCACGGGTTCGCGCTCGTTGCGGGCCGCCGCGCCCTCCTTGAAACCCTCCTCGCTGGCGAGGTCGCCAGCGACCCCGGAGTCCGGCACCACGAGCGCAAGGCGGCGGTGCCCCCGCGTGAGCAGGGCGCCGACCGCATGGCGGCAGACCGAGCGGTAATCGAGGTCGAGCGACGGCAGCGCGACCCCGGGATGACAGGAGCCGAGGACGAGCGCGGGCACGCGATTCTCCTGAAACCAGAGCTGGATACCCTTGCTCACCGAAAGGAGGACGCAGCAGAAGACGCGGTTCTGCCGCACGAACTGCTCGAGCCGCGCCCGCTGGGCGCGTACGCTCCCCTTCGGGCACACGAGAATCTCCGTCGTGAAGCCCTGCTCCGCCAAGTGCGTGCGCATCTCCGTGATGCCCTTGAAGGTCGTGAGGCTCATGTGGGCGACGGGCTCGTGCGTCACCAAGCCAACCAGGCGGTTGGCGGACGGCACCGGTCCGGCCGGACGCGCCTTCAGCCGGATGCGGCAACCCTGCCGGATCTCGATCAGACCATCCTTTTCCAGCAGGCTGAGGGCGGTCCGGACCGTGGGCCGGCTCACTTGCAGCAAGTCGCACAGACGGCGTTCGCTCGGCAGGAAGTCCTTCCACACCCCTTCGGCGACGGCCTTGCGCATGGCGTCGGCGGCCTGGCCGGAAAGCGAAAAACGACGAGGAATGTCGAAGGGCTGGGGTGAGCTGCTCATAGACGGTTACCAGCAGATAAAGTTGGTTCGACCGCCGGACTCACGCCTTTAATGAAGCTGCAACCCCTCGCTCCTGATGTCCGAGCTGCCCTACACCGACACCAAGCCGCAAGGCGCCGCGGATTTCTACTACGCGATCAACGCGACCTTCCGCCACCTCCAGGCGCGCTTCGGCATGGAAGGTTGGCAACGTTACCTGCAGGACCTCGGCCGCGAGTACTACGCGCCGGTCAACGCGCAGTGGCGGCGCGACGGACTCGATGGCGTGGCCCGGTACTGGCGGGCCTTCTTCGCGGCGGAACCCGACGCCGACGCGACCGTTGCCCACACGGAGCGCGGCGTGGAGATCGAGGTGCGCGTCTGTCCCGCTATCAAGCACCTGCGCGCCGGCGGGCGCGCGATCGTGGAAACGTATTGCCAGCACTGCTACCACCTCGGCGAAGCGCGCGCGCGCGAAGCCGGGCTGACCATGCGACTGCAGGGCGGCAACGGTGCCTGCGTGCATCGCTACGCCCCGGCGGACGCGCCGCTGCCGCCTCAGGACCCGGCCGCCATTGCCCGTGTGGAACCATGATCGGCTGCTACGATTTCTGCGGCCACTACGAGTGGACCTTTGCCTGGCTCGAGCGCCAGGGCGGCGAGGCGGCGGTGCGCGACTACTGGAGCACCGCCATCAGCGAAGACAGCCAGCGTCACGCGCGTGAACTGATCCTCCGCGAAGGCTTCGCCGGCATGGCCCGATACTGGGGCCACACGCTCGCCGAAGAATCACCTGAAAAAGGATTCGCGATCACGCAGGCTCCCGGGCTCTTCCGCCTCGATATCCACGACTGTCCTTCCAAAGGCTTTCTCCTGCGCAACGGTCTCGCCCAATACCGGGACTATTGCGACCACTGCATCGGGTGGATCGGACCGATGATGCGCGACGCCGGCTTCAAGGTGGACCACGAACACAATCACCTCGGGCAATGCTGGTGGGAGTTTCGCCGCGCCGACGATCCGGCCGAGCCTGCAGCGTCCGGAGGGCCACATGACGTGCGCCAGCTTCCGGCCTGGGCCACGGCGCGCGAGATCGATCGCTTCGAGGGAACGGACCGCTCCACGACGAAGCCGTCGCCAAACGCCGGTCACCCGCCGCCAAATCCGCCGCCCGCCCCCTCCGCTTCCGCATGAAGACCTCCCGTCACGGCATCCTCGTCATCGGATGCGGCTCCATCGGCGAACGCCACGTCCGCACGTTCCTGCGCACGGGCCGCGCCCGCGTCGTGGCCTGCGATCCCCAGCCGGAGGTCCGCCAACGCATCGCCGATCTCTACGGAGTGACCACGAGGCCCGACTGGGAGGATGCCCTCGCCGACCCCACCCTCACCGGCGTCGTCATTGCCACCCCCGCTCCCTTGCACGTACCGATGGCCACCCGCGCGCTCGCCGCGGGACGTCACGTGTTGATCGAGAAGCCGCTCGCGATCGACCTCGAGCACACCGCGGACCTGCTCGCCGCGCACCGTCGGTCCGGGACGTTCGCCGGCGTCGCCTACGTGCACCACTTCCAACCCGCGCTGCAGGCGGCGCGGGAGTTCATCCGGGCCGGCTCCTTCGGAGCGGTCCGCCACGCGGCGGTCGTCACCGGACACGATTTCCCCGCGGCGCGGCCCGCGTATCGAACAATCTACTACCGCGACCACGCCCAGGGCGGAGGCGCCATTCAGGATGCGCTCACCCACCTGGCCAACGGCATCGAGTGGGTGCTGGGGCCGACCGAACGGCTCTTTTGCGACGCCGCCCATCAGGTGCTTGCGGACGTCGACGTGGAGGACACGGTCGCCGTCACCGCCCGCAATGGCGACGCGCTAGTGTCGTACACCCTCAACCAGTTCCAGGCCCCGACGGAGATCCAGCTCGACTTCCATGCTCCCGGGGGCTCCGTACGCGTGGAGTTGCACGCCCAGCGCTGGGGCACCTACGCCCGCGGCGCCGGATGCTGGACCTGGCACCCCGTCCCCGTCGCGGAGCGGGACACCCTCTTCGTCGCCCAGGCCAATGGATTCCTCGACGGCTGCGAAGGCCGGCCCAACCCGACCTGCTCGCTCGAGGAAGGGCTCCAGACCCTGCGTTTCAACCTTGCGGCGCTGGCTTCGTGGCGTACCGGCAAGCCGGCTGAAGTATAAGGCGACGATAGGAAGAAACGACGACGCACTCTTCACCGGCTGGCAGGCGCTTGGCGGTAGGAGCGGCTTTACGCCGCGATGGCAGGCGGACGGTACTCATCGCGGCGTAAAGCCGCTCCTACGCAATCCTTGCGATACGCTACGTCTCGGCTAGCGCAGCCAGGCCTCCAGGCGTTCGCTCATGACTCGGTGGACGCCGTCGGCGGTATCGCCGTCGATGACCGCGTGCGAGAGGCCCTTACTCGCGAGCACGTCCCGCGCGATCTCGCGGGCTCGCGCGGCCCGCGGAGCGTTTTCCGAATCGGCCGTCGAAGGAAGGACGACCCAGAGAGTCCACTCCGGCGCGCCGAAACTCAGCGAGCCGTTAACCAAGGCCGAATAGTCGCGGAAGCAATCTTCATCCGAGGCGTCGTCACCGGGCGGAGGCAAGGCCAGCACGAGCAGGTCCGGACGCCCGCCGTCGACCTCGCTACCGCGGCGCCAACGGCCGCGCCGCCGCGTGTCCTCGATGAGCTCCGCGAGGGATTTACCGGCAACGCGCCAGGGCACGATGTCTGCACGTCGATCGGGCGCTGCCGAACGAAGCGCCTCCCCGACGAGCGCGTCATAAGGCTCCATGGCCAGGACCTTCCAAGGCGAAGGCACCGCCGGCACCGCTGGCGGCGGCGGCTCGACCGCGATCGCCGGAAGGTCCGAAGTGCCAAGCATCGCACGGGTCACCGCCTCTGCGATGAGCCGATGTCCGTGCAGATTCGGGTGGATCGCATCGCTCATCAAACGCGCCCAACGGTAGCCGCCAGCACGCGCCTCTTCCGCAAAGAGCCGATGGACGTCGACGACGGGCACATCGCTTTCACGCGCCACTTCGCGAACGAGATCCGCAAAGGCCGCGACCCGCGCCGGCGGACGTTGCGGATCGCCGTCTTGAACATGATTTGGCGTGAGCAGGACAACCTCTGCGCCGCGCGCGCGCGCGCGACCGACGATGGTCCCAAGGTTCCGCATGAATTCGCCGGGGGACACGCCGGCAACGTCGTTCATCCCGAACATGATCGCGACCACGTGCGGGTCGCGCGCGAGTACGTCGCGCTCCATGCGCGCCAGGGCCGCTTCCGTCGTGTGGCCGCTGACTCCAGCGTTGTGAACGGATACCGTCGCGTCGGGATGCCCCGCCTGCAAGAGGTGCGCGAGCAATGCAGGCCAGGAGGACACGCCTCCGGTGTGATAGTAGGTTCCGGTGATGCTGTCGCCAAAGCAGACGACCCGGACCGGCTCGCCCGCCTGCAACCGGCGCCGCGTGTCCGCCAGTCCCTCCGGCCCGGCGCCGGCCAAAGGCAGGGCGAATGCCGCCAGCAAGACGAGAGCGGCCACCGTTCGTTGTCGGGCCGGGTTCATCGTGGCGACGGGCCGAAACGAAGGCCGCTTGCGCGCGGAGAGCCGCTCACGGCGACGTGTCAACGCGCGCTCCGGTGAGCCGCCAGCGGACCACACCCATGTGGTAACGTTGGTGGGCGGGAATGCCCCGCGAATAATAGGCCGTTACGAACGTTCCGTCGGCGGCAAGCACCGTCGACGGATAGCCTCCGTCCGGACGCGCCCCCGGATACTGCGACTCGAGGGAACCCTCGAGGTCGACGAGCAGGTAGGGCTGCGACCAGATCCGGCCGTCGGGCGTGCCGAAGCGAAACCAGACGCCGCGCGAACCCGGATTGCGCGATGAGTAAGTGAGCAGCAACCGGCCGTCGGGCGCCCGCATGAGGTCGGCGGGAATCTGGTTGGGCAGGGCCAGTTCCTGCTCCTGCGTCCAGGTCGCCCCGCCATCGGTGGAGCGAAACGCATCCAGGCTCTGCCCGCCCATCCCGTCCTCCTTCGGAAAGGAACGGCCCGCCGCAAAGAGGTCGCCGTTGTCGAGCACCACCCACGTCGTCTCGTTATGAAACCCGCGCCGCGCCCGCTTCGAGTCGGGGTTCGGGGGCGAAACGACGCCCCGGCGCGTCCACGATTTCCCGCCGTCGCGGGAGACGTAGAAATACACGGCGTCGCCGTAGAGCATCGCGCCCATGGCTCCGTCGGGCAGCTTGGCGATCCGGCCGTAGGGAATAAGGTGATACTCCGAATACGGTCCGCGACCGAAGCCCGTGGCGAAATGAGGCTCCCATGTGCGGCCGGAGTCGCGCGAGATCGACGAGGCGGGCAAAAGCGAAACGGAGTCCTTGAGGAGCTCGGCCACCTTTTCGCTCGGCCAGAAACGCAGACCCTCCTCGTAGGGCGGCCGGTTGTTGAAGCCTCCGACGATCGCGACAAGGTTTCCATCGACGACGCCGGCGGCCGGATTGATGCGGGCGTCGCCACCGGTGACGGGAACGGGCACGCCGGCTTTGCGCCACTTCACCCCGTGGTCGGTGCTGAGCCACGACTCGACCGCGCCGGCACTCCGCCCGTGGCTCTCGTAAGGCCAGATCAACACGGCAAGCTCGCCGTTGGGCAAGGCGTGGAGGCTCGGCCATGCGCAAACGGCGTCGATGGCGACGAACCGTTCGTAGAACGCATACGGGGAAGGCGCGGGCGGATTGCCGCGCGCCGCGGCGAGGCCCAGGGCACCCGCCGTGAAGGCAAGGGCGATGACGCGGACCAACGGGCGCACGCGATGAAATGCTGAGGCAAAAATGGGGGTCATGGTACGAGAGCGTGGGACACAAGTAGTGGACTGCGGTCAATTGCCGCCTGATCCATACAGGTAGGACGGGTAGCGCCACGGCGGCGCATTCGTCCGCCCCTCGCGGCGCATCCGCATCACGCGCTCCCAATCCTCTGCGGCGAGCATCGCCAGCTTGTAGCCGTCGAGAAGCGGATCGTTCGTCGCCCGGCGCCAGCGTTCGAGCGCGTCGAGCAAACGCTGCTGCACTGCGGCAAGTTCCGGGCGCCCGGCGAGGTTCACAAATTCGTCCGGGTCGTTCTGGAGGTCGTACAGCTCGAGCGCCGGCCCCTCACGCCACGTGGCGTAGGCCGCGGCCACGCGGGCCGGGGCCGCATCGATCTCCGCCTGGTTCGGGCCGACATCGAGCAGGGCCTGGGAGGTGTAGTACTCCTCGATCGGATTCGCACCGCGCGGGAGGAGCGTGACGATGAGCTTGTAGCGGTCGTCTCGCACCGAGCGTTGCGGAAAGAAGAGCGAAGGACCGGGAAAGGGATGACTCGAATTCCACTCCGCAAACACGTAACGCCGGGCTTCCTGAGCCTGGTCGAGGTCGCGCGGGAGCAACGAGGCGCCGGCGAGTTGGTCCGGTTTCCGGATACCCGCAAGGTCGAGCAGCGTCGGCATCACGTCGACAATCGAAACCAGCTCGCGGCGCACCGCGATATCGCGGGCGGACGACGGCAACCGCAGGATCAAGGGCACGCGCAGGGCGAGTTCATAGCAGGTGGTCTTGCCGCGGGAGAACTGGGGGCCGTGGTCGCCGAGAAAGACCACGATGGTGTTGTCCGCGTGTCCGGATTCTTCGAGGGCCGCAAGGATCAGGCCGACACCCGTATCCAGGCGTTCGACCGAATTGTAGTAGTTCGCGGCGTGCGTCCGGAGCCGCTCCGAATCGATGCCCACAGCGGTGGGCATGGTGGCGTCTGCCGGTCCGAGCGGGTTGGCCGGCACGCCATGCGACTCGCGCAGGAAGGGCGTGTGGGCGTCGGCAAAGTTGACCATGAGGAAGAACGGGCCGCCCTCGTCGATGAACCGCTGTGCGACCTCGGCGGTCGTTTTGACGTCACGGTTACGGAAGCTGATGTAGCGGTGGTCGTCCCAGACGAGGTCGAAGGGGAAGTCCTCTTCGGGCAGCACGTGCAGCTTGCCAAGCCGACCGGTGCGATAGCCCGCCTGCTTGAACAGACCGGGCAGATTGGGCCAGCGGCGCACGGTGGTGAACTGATGGGTGGCGAGCCCAATCTGGCCGTGTTGATGCGGATAGAGGCCGGTGAGCAGGCTGGCCCGGGACGGACTGCACACGGACTGCGTGACGAAGGCTCGCTCGTAACGAAGGCCCTGGGCGGCGAGCCGGTCGAGGTGTGGCGTGCGCGCGATCCTGTCGCCATAGCAACCGAGCTGCAGGCCGACATCCTCTCCGACGAGCAGGAGCACATTGGGAGGCCGGTCGGCGGCGCCGGCCGCCCGGATCGTCGCGGACGGAGCCGCGACGATCGACACAAGCAGCAGGCAGGCGAGGAATCCGGACCGGCGCACGTCGATCAGAATTGCCCCTTGATGCCAACGATGGCGCTCATGCCCCATTCAATGATGCGGCTGGGACGCTGGTACTCGGGTGCGCCGGGAGCATACTGGAGCAGCTTGAAGTGGTAGCCGCCGGGCGTGTTGAAGTCCTGCAGGGAAGCGAAGACCGTCACGCGGGGTGTGACCACGACCTCGACGCTCACGGTGTCGCGGCGCAATTCGGCCTGATAATTGAAGGTGCCGGCGGGAATGGTCGCACTGGCGTTCACCGGAGCGCGTTGGGTTTCGTACTGAAGGTTGCTGGAGTACTTGATGACGTAGCGAGGACGCGCCCAGGTCAACCCCCAGCTCAGCGAGCGCGGGTTGAAGCCGGTGAAGTCGGCCGTGCGCGAGCCGTCGAGCGACGAGCGCGTGTAGTTGACGAAGGCCTGGAGACTCCGGCCCCATTCGCCTGCGAAGCCGAAGGACTGGCGGTAGGTAAGCTCCAAACCACGCACGCGGGCGTCGCCGCCGTTGCCACGCGTGATGATGTTGTACTGGAGGGCGTCGCCTGCGGTGGCGATCACACCGTATTGGTCGAGCAACTCCGGGGTGCCGATGAGGGTCTCGGAGGTGAAGAAGTTCGTCATCTCCTTCTGGAAGAAACCGATCGAGCCGAAGCCGTCCTTGATGAGGTAGGACTCGAGCGAGAGGTCGTAGTTATCGCCCGTCCATGGCTGCAGCCGGGAGTTGATCACCGTGATGTTTTGCTGGGTCGAGGCGTCGGTGACGGTCGAGTACGTGACGCCCGGGATGATGAACTGCAGGTTGGGCCGTCCGATGGTGCGTGCGTATCCGAAACGCAGCACAAGGTCGTCGCGCAGCTCGTACGAGGCGTTCAGGCTCGGGTAGAAATCGTCGTAGTCGATCTTGTTATACATTCCGCGCACCTGATAGGTGAGTTGGGCGACTTCGAGGGCGTTGGTGGTGATCGGAATGAGCTGGTTGCTGGCGTTGCGGGCGAGCGAGCCGTCCGGATTCTTGCGATACTGGGCGGTGGGATCGATCAGCGGTCCATAGCCCTCGTCGTCCGTACGTTCGTAGCGAACGCCACCGACCAGCCAAAGCCGGTTGCTGAGCAGGCGTGCGTCAAAGCGGAGGTAAGCCGCGGAGATGCGCTCCTCGAACTTCTTCGAGTTGTTCACCATCGTCTGGTAGGCGTTGACTTCGTTGAGCACGAAATAGTCGGGACGCGACTTGAACAGATCGAAGAGCTTCGCCGGACTGACCCACTGGACCTGCTTGCCGTACATGGGATCCTGGGCCTGCGAGTAGTCCGTGCTGATGAGGTCGTAGTTGCCGGCCTGCCGGTCGGCCACGGACGCGCCCGGTCGAAAATTATAAGTCCGGCCTACGTTGTAGCCCTTTTGATACTCCTCCACGACCGAGACGCCAAACTTGAGGGTCGACGGGAAGGACGTCGGCAGGTCGCGCGCGGCGTTGGCGCGGAAGTGTCCCTTGTGCACGAGCACGCCCTGGTCGGCGATCGTGGCGGAGTTGATCGAGTAGAGGTTGCCGTTGTGCACATCGACGGCATTGCCCGAGCGGTCGCGCGCCGTGATCGTCGCCGGACGGAGATGCTCCGCGCGATCGCCCTTGCCGGTGCGACCCTCGCCGCGGATCACGAGATTCGGAATCGAAATCGAGGCGCTGCCAAAATAGCCCATCTCGTCCTCGGGACGGTACTTGAACCGCGAGACGGAATACGTGCCGGAGGCATCGATCTTCCAGACGTCGCCCAGGTGGGTGTAAGAAAGGGAGTGGTGAATCGAGCTGTTCACCAGGCTCTGCCAGCTGTTCGACATCGCCATGGTGCCGACGCCGGTGGCGGCGCCCTGCGTAAAGGAATCGTCGCCCGTGGCGCCCGCGCCGTAGGTCGCCTGCAGCCCATGGTTGCCTTGGTCAGCCACGCGGCTCCGGTAGCTGATGCCGGCCTTGAAGACGTTCTTGTCTCCCAGCTTCCAATCGACAGCGAGCGAACCGGTGTAGACGTCCACGAGCTGCGCGAGGCGCAGGTTCGTCACCGTCGTCTGGAAGCCGGCGACCTGGTTCCAGCCGGCGATGGTCGCGTCTTCTTGTCCGTAGTAATTGTTGCGATTGGCGAATGCGAGGGTGACGGCGAGGTTGCGGTTGATCGGCCGGATGTAGCTAACGTCAAACGAGGGCCGGATCGGCGGTCCAGTCATGGAGGAGTGCGGCCCGACGCGGTCGCTGAGCTTGAGACCATATTGCGGATCGAAGGCCGAGCTGAGTTCGTAACGGAAAACGGGCTTGGCGTGCTCGAGACCGCTGCGGGTGGTCACGTTGATGGTGCCACCGAGTCCGTTGGCGGCCATGTCGGGTGTCGGCACCTTGGTCAGCTCCACAGTGGCAACATTGGTCGTGGGGATGGCCAGCAGGTTGGTGACGCGCGACTGACCGCTGAAGATGCTGGCGACCTCGGCTCCGTCGACCGTCACGGTGGTCATCTCCGGCGGCAGGCCACGCACGCTGGCGTTCAGGCCCGACCGTCCGGAGTAGTTGATCGCGACGCCCGGGATGAACTGGATGAAGTCGGCGAGATTCTCGTCACTGCCTTTCGGATACTCTTCGAAGGCGACGACGTTCTTGATGTTCGGCGACTGCCGCTGCTGGTTCAGCGCGAGCGCCTGGGCGCTCTCCTCGCGGCGGTTGAGCACGACGAACTGCTCCATCTCGACGACGCCCTGGGGCTTGAGTTCGACCTCGAGGGTCCGGGTCTGGTTGGCGTCGACGCGCACAGGCAGCGTGACGTTCTCCAAACCGACGTAGGACACGGAAACCCGGACCTCGCCGGCACCGACACCGGCGAGGCGGAAGTAGCCGGCGTCGTTGGTGACGGCCTCCTGGCCGGACTGCTCGACGCGGACGCGCGCGTTTCGCAGGTAGGTTCCGGAGGTCGCGTTCTGCACGCGTCCCTCGATTACGCCGGTGGCGGCCGCGCCCTGGGCGGTGGCGCGTTCCGCACCGGCTGCCGCCAGCATCAACGCGAGCACAGTGCCGAGAAGGGCACGGAGGATTCGATTTTTGGGGGTCATGACTTCTTGTGGGGGTTGGGTGTTCAGGTGGCTTCGTCCGGCCGCAGCCGGCACGGGTCTGGTCGATGGGGAAGGTTCTCTGCTTAGGGCAGCGGTCCGTCAGCGACGGGGCAGTCCGGCAAAATCGAGGGGGACGCGGCGCATCCGGAGGCGTGAGAGGCGGCCGACCTTGTCGTCGCCGGCGACGTAGGCGAGCAGCACGGCGTCGTCGACGAAGTGGATCGCGGCGTAGCAGTACCAGCCCGTCATGTCGTCCTCGACCACTTTGGGAAACGACCAGGTCGCGCCCTCGTCGGCGGAGACCGAGATCACCAGGGGCGAGCGGCGGTTGCGGTCCGGCGGGAGCGGCAGCCGGCCGGAGTGATCGTTGTAGACGGCGACGAGGAACTCCGTGCCCGGCATGCGCCGGATGCTGAGGGGCGAGTTGGGCGACTGAAAATTCGAGGGCTCCGGCGGACTGAAGGACTTGCCGTCGTCGACGGACCGATACTGGTACTGCACGCCGCGGTCGGTCCGGGACCACGAATAGATCGTGCCGTCGCGGAGTTCGACCACACCCGGCTCCTGCAAACCCGATCCGCTGGGTACGGGAATCGCCCACCAGTGGTCGGACTCCTTCCACGTCGCGCCTTCGTCGTCGGAGTAATACCAGATCGTGATGCCGCGCGGATCCCACGCGGCCCAGTCGTCGCCGGCCGTGCGCACCCGATGGTAGGCCACCGGTACGATGATGCGCCCTGTCCGCGTCTGGATCACCCGGTCGTTGTTGAGCACGAAATAGCCCGGGGCCTCGTGGATGTAACGCGGCTCGGTCCAGGTCGCCCCCTCGTCCTCGCTCACGGAAAGGACCACGTGGCAGTCGCGCAGCCGCGATTTTTTCACGAGGTGAAAACGCGCGATCTTCCCGCTCGCGAGCCGCAGGAAGGACACGCTCATCACATTCGTGTAGTTGCCCGTGGGTACAACGATCTGCGGCTCGCTCCAGGTCCGCCCCTGGTCGTCGGAGTGAATCTGCACGATCTCGGAACGGTCGTAGTCGGACCGCCCGCCGGAGAACCGCGAGTAGGCGAAAAGGATGCGGCCGGACTTAAGCGTAATGTAGCTGCCCTCGGTGTTGCGCGGATGAGCGGGGGACGGATCGATGTCGAAGGGAGCCGGCAGCTTTTGCGCGGCGAGGGCGGGGACAACCAGGCTGGCGAGAAGCAAGAGAGCCGCTCCGCAGAACACAGCCCGCAGCAGGGCCTGGCGCCAAGGCCGCACATCCGGCCGTCGTTCGCACCGCGGGGCAGGGATCGGTCTCATTGCGATCACGATAGGAGAATCGTCGGCATCCGAAAGGCCCGACCTCTGGTCAGGTCTCTTGACATGTTGGCCGGGCCGCACTCAGCGAAACCCGACGCGGGCGTTGCTCGGCGTGCGCACGCGCGGCGCCGTCTCTCCGCCTACGATCGCACCGGCGCCCTCCCACATGACACTCGGCGCGGTGAGGCGGCTGGGCAGGCCGAGCGTGGCGGCGGGACCGGCGTCGACGCGCGTCCAGCGATCCAGAGCGGGTTCGTACACGAGCAGGTCGTTCTCGAACGCGGACATCACGGTGCGCAAGCGGGCCCATGGCGCATCGAGTCCGCCCCAGACTGCAAGTCGTCCGCCCGAAAGAACCAAGGCCGGCGACGCGGCGCCCGTGACGCCGCGGGGAAGGTCGGCGAGTTTTCGCCAGCCGACGTCGGGCCGGTACACGTAGGCGTCGCGCAGGTGGACCGCTTCTGCTGCCTCTGCACCGGAACCAGCGTCCGTCAGACCGCCGAACAGATAAAGGTTGCCGTCGGCCGTTCCCGCCACCGCGAGTCTTCTCGCAGGAGCGCCCTCGGGCCAGGAACCTTCGCGCCAGACCCGGCGTCCCGGACTCGCGGAGAGATCGAGCGAATACATCGAGCGTGTGGCGCGGGAGGGTTCGCCGTCGTCGCCCCCGCCAAGCACGTAGAGGACGTCGCCGACGATGGTACCCGCCGCCATGTCCAGCGCCCGGGGAAGGGATGGCAGTCGCTCGACCGCGCAGCCGTCGCCGGTCCACTCGAGTATCCACGCCGCACTCAGCGCGCCGGCGGCATCGCTGCCGCCCGCGCCCACGAGCCGCCCGCGCCACGACCCGAACACGCCGTAGGCCGCGGGCTGCGGCAGACGGCCGGCAAGCTTCCAGCCCGCCGTGCCGGGTTCATGCGCGTAGATCAGGTCGTGCCAGACTTTCTGTTCCTCCGCCTCGGGCGTTGCCCGCTCGAAGTTCGCCCCGCCCGCCGTAAGCAGGACGCCGCGGCTGACGCCCGCAAACATGCCCGCCTGTCCGGTGGGATGCGGGAGATCGGGCAGGCGCGACCAATGAAACTCGGAGGCGACCGCGGAAGGCGACGGCTGGGCACAGGAGGGCGTGAGGGGCATCATGGCAAAAAGGAAGAGCCACGCCCGCGTGCGGCGTCCCGCTTCAGGCAGGCGTTTGGCAAACAGCATCGGCAACGCTCCGGCGGTCTTCATGGTGGCAACGTCGTGCGGTCAGTTCCGGGATTTGTCGCGCTCCAGAGCCCGGCGGCCTCCCGCGCTTGCCAGCCACGCCACCGCCACCGTCACGCCGCTCGACGCGGCCGTCACCCAGAGGTCGGCAATCGGCAGGTACACCACGAGGACACCAACAGCGCAGCCGCAGCCCAGGCCGATCATCATCGCCGATCCTTTTACGCGGAGGCTCGAAACGGCGCAGAGCATGCACCCGAGCAGGGGTCCGAGGAAAACGCCGAAGAAGATGTTCATGATGTCGAAGATCGAACCAATGTTTCGCATGAACCCGGCCGAGAACGTCGCGAGTACGCCGAGCGCGGCGCTGGTCACACGCGCAAGCCCCAGCAGTCGCGCCGGATCCATGCGTCGCGCCAGGTCCGAAAAATCGCTCAACAACGAGCCCGAGAGCGTGTTGATGCCGCTGGTCACGCTGCTCATCGTGGCGGCCAGAATGGCCGCCACGACCATCCCGGTGAACCCGGCCGGCAGTTGCGTCGCGACGAAGTACGGAAACACCTTGTCCGCCGACGCCGGCAGATTCGGGTCCGGATGAAAACTGTACCAGGCTCCCAGGGTGATGCCCACGGCCGCGAGCAGAATCAGGACCAGCGGCGTGGCGACCATGCCGGTGCCGAAGGCCCGGGCCGCCGAGGTCGCGCTGCCCGCGGCCAGGTAACGTTGCAGGGACATCTGATCGGCCATGAATGAACCGAAGTTTTGCAGCGAAGCGCCGATGCCCATCGCCCACACCGTGATCACGACCGTCGGGTCGGGCGACCAGTTCAGGGTGAGCAGGTTCGAATGGGTCCGCAAATACTCCCGCACCTCGCCGAAACTGAGCGGGATCTTCAGCGCCACAAAGGCGATCGTCACCGCGAGCACCGTCAGGATGAGCAGAAACTGGATTGCATCCGTGACAATGACGCCGCGGATTCCGCCGATCACGGTATACACCGTGCTGCTGAAGCCGATGAGCAGCACCAGCGGCCAGAACCACGTCGCATCCAGGCCGCCGGCCGCCATCACGACCAGGACGGGCGCATAGATGAGCGCCGCCATCCAGCAGAGACGGAGCAGCACGAAGAGAACGGACGTCGCGAGGCGGACCGGCCGGCCGAACCGGCGCTCGACGATCTCGTAGGGGCTGACGGGACCCCGCGCGAAGTACCGGGGCAGGAACCAGTGGCGCAGGACGAGGTAGGCCGCCGGGAAGCAGACCAGCGAGGCGAGGACGGTGATTCCGTGCGTGTAGACAATGCTTGGATACATCACGAAGCTCAGGCCGCTGAAGAAGGTCGCGCCGATGCTCAGGCCGACCAACGCGAGGCCGAACGCCCCCTTGAATCCCTGGCGGCCCGTGAAGTAATCCCGCACATTCTCCTGCCGGCCGCGGGAAAGGATCCCGGCGGTCACGATCCCGGCGAGGTAGACGAAGACGATGGCGCCGTCGACGGCCGTCATGGGCGCGTCGCGAGGCCGGCCGCGTTGCAAGTGCTTTCCATACGTCTGCGTGGGATGCGGCGGCTCACCGGCCGGCCTAGCCGCCGGTCCCGACTCCAGCCTCCGCGTACTTTTCGATGAAGTCGCGGCAGTTGTCGGTCAAGGGATACCCGAGATAACTCGCGGTCGACGAAAAGAGGCCGCGGCGGACCATGTAGTACTTCAGACCGGTGAGCCAGCAGGCGATGTTCTCCCCACCGTAGATACCATACAGCACGGCCTTCATTTCCGCCTCCTCGGCGCGGGCTTCGTCGAGGCGGTCTTCCGCAACGAGTGCCACGATCCGCGCAAGCGGACGGGCGATCGCCGCGGCTCCTCCGAACATGCAGCCGTCGTAGCCGGCCTGCAGATACTCGAGGCACTTGAACTCGTCGCCGTTGAAAAGCGCGAGGCCCGGCCTCGCACGCCGGGCGGCCAGGGCCTGCTCGCGCCGGGAGGGCGATCCGGAGCTGTCCTTCACCAACACGACATTCGCGCACAGGTACACCTCCTTCAACTTGTCCTCGGCGATCGACACCGTCCGGTGCCGGCCGGTGTCGTAGACGCCGACCGGAAGCGGGCTCGCTTCGGCGGCCGCGATGAAATGATCGGCGACCCGCTGCGCCGTGACATTCATGAACACGGGAGGCGGCGCAACGATCGCGCAGTCCGCCCCCACGTCGGCAACCTGCCGGATGTTTTCGAGGATGCGAGGCACGGAGTTGTCCGTCACCTGCACGGCAATCCGGATGGCTCCGCCGCCGGCCTCCGCCGCCGCGGCCACCAGGCGGTTGCGCTCCTTGTCGCATAGCCACGGGCCTTCGCCGCAAGTACCGGCAAGAAAGACGCCGGTGATTCCGTCCGCGATCGCTGCGCGGATCATCTTCTTGACCGAAGGCGTGTCCACCGTCAGATCGCCCGTCAAAGGCGTTGGCGCCGCAGACCAGAGTTGCACAGAAAGCTCCGATTTCATCCTCCAAACAAGAAAACGGACGCATGCCCGGCGGAACCAACCAATTTCACTGGTAATGCCCTGTGATCAGATTGCAGCGCATGCCCCCAATTCAAACTGGTCGGCGGGAGTGACAACCTGATTGGATTTGGCATCGGCAATGCCATGTCTGCGAATGCCGTCCGGCCGCGTGTCGAAAAAGTCGGAATGGTCCCCCTGCGCGGCCGCAATCCTCCCCCACCCACTCCATGCCTCAATCCGGCCAGTTCTCCCTTCGCGGCAAAGTCGTCGTTCAGTTCGGAGGCACCGGCCTGCTTGGCCGCGCCCTGGTCGAGGCCCTTGGCGCCGCCGGCGCCGATCTTGTCGTCGCCTCCCGCAACCGCACGTCGCTCGAAAGTCTCGCCGTCAGCGCTTCCGCTGCGGGTCGTTCGGTGCGGGTCGACGAGGTGGACATCGCCTCGGAGGACTCCCTGCAGCGGCTGCGCGACCGGATCCTCGAGCGGCAAGGCCGGATCGACGGCCTCGTCTTCAACGCGGTCACGCGCCCAATGCGGCGGCTCGGGGACCCGCTGGCGGCCTGGTCCGCCTCCATGGCGGTGAATGCCACGGGATTCTTCGCCGCGGTCCGCTGTTTCGGCGACGCCATCGCCGCGGGCGGGCGTGGCGGCTCCATCGTCAACATCGCCTCGCACATGGGCATGGTGGGCATGAACCCGTGGCTCTACGAAGGGACGGAGATGGGAGCGCCGCCCGACTACTTCTTCCACAAGGGCGGCATGATCAACCTCACCCGATATCTGGCTTCCCACTACGGCGCACGCGGGGTGCGCGCGAACGTGGTTTCGCCCGGCGGCATCTTCGATCCCGAAAGGCCCCAGGCTGCCGCCTTTCGCGAGCGTTACGGCAAGATGACGATGCTCGGCCGCATGGCCGAGTCACGCGAGGTCGGCGGCGCCGTCGTCTTCCTCCTGAGCGATGCCGCCAGCTACATCACGGGCGTCAACCTGCCGGTCGACGGCGGTTACACGGCGAAATAGCCGCCGGCCCGCCGTGAGCGCTCCCTCGACCAACTCCGCCGCGCAACCGGCGCTTCGCCCGGACTACTCCCGCGAGCAGCTCGACGTCTGGCTCCGGCGCCATGAGGCCCTCGCCGAACGCGCCAGGCAGGGAGGGATCGACCTCGCCTTCTTCGGCGACTCGCTGACGGACGGCTGGCACAATCAGGGAAGGGCCAGCTGGGACGCAACCTTCGAGCCTCGCCGCGCCGCCAACTTCGGACTGCCGGGCGACCGCACGCAGCAGGTGCTCTGGCGCATGCAACACGGCGAACTTGAAGGTTACACTCCGGAGGCGGTCGTGCTCCTCATCGGCACCAACAACCTCGACCCCGGCCTCGGCGACCCAAGCCCACTCCCACACAACACGCCCGAGGAGATCGTCGACGGCGTGCGCGCGATCGTCGACTGCGTGCACCAACGCCTGCCCGAAGCGCGCGTTCTCCTCCACGGCCTGCTCCCACGCGGCGCCTCCGACGCCCCTGTCCGCCACGCGATCCGACGTGTCAACGCCGGCCTCCGCCTGCTCGACAATGGCGGCCGCACGGTACGCTTCGTCGACGCAGGCGCGACCTTGCTCGAGGCGGACGGATCGCTCGGGCCCGGCTTCGCCGAGGATCGACTCCACCTCAACGCCGAAGGCTACCGTCGCTGGGCGCAGGCCTTGCTCCCGCCGCTCTGCGCCTTGGCGCCGCGTGCACTCAGGGGGTGCGCTCCACCGAGCGCACGACGGACTGCGGGCGCTGGTTGATCGTGAGGAACATGCGGCCGAGGTATTCGCCGATGACGCCGAGCAGGACGAGTTGCGCGCCGGAGAAGATGAGCAGCGCCGCCATCAGCGCGCCCCAGCCGACCTCCGGGCCCGTCCGCGTGTACCAGAGCACCGCCACCCAGCCGACGCCGAGCAGGCCGGCGACGCTGATGACGAGGCCGAGCACCGTCGCGAGGCGCAGCGGCATGACCGAGAAGTTCACGAAGGTGCTCAGCCACAGGCGCACGAGCTTGCGCAGCGTGTAGCCGCTTTGCCCGGCCGTGCGGTCGGCATGGCGCACCTCGATCGCGCCGATGCGCTGCGTGATCTGCAGGATAAGTCCGTCCACGTAAGGGAACGGACCCGTGTTCGCGGCGGCCTGCCGCGCGACGAGCGCGCTGACACAGCGAAAGCTCGAGAGGTAGAAGCCCTTGGGCTTGTCGAGCAGCCAGTCGGTCACGCGGTTCGTGAAACGGCTGCCCCAGTTGCGCCAGGCGGCGTGGCGCTTGTCGGCGTAGTGCCCGTAGACGACGTCGAGCCCGTTCGCCCGGGCGTGCTCGTGCAGGCGGGCGGCCTCGGCGGGCGGGTTCTGGCCGTCGTCGTCGAGGTTGACCACGTACGCGCCGCGTGCGTGGCGCCAGCCCGTCAGGACCGCGTTGTGCTCGCCGAAGTTGCGCGCATGCTCGACGTACACGAGGGGCACGCGCGCCGTGGCGAGCAGCTCACGGCAGACCTCGGAAGTGCGATCGCGGCTGCCGTCGTTGACGAGCACGATCTCGTGGCCGCCTTCGATGCGCAGCCCCTCGATGTCGCGCACGACCGCACGGATGGTCTCCGCGCTGTTGTAGAGCGGGATGACGAAGCTCAGCGCCGGACGGAAGGTCTTCGTATCAGTTTCCTGCATACGCATGCTCCTTCGTCTTGAGGAAGGCCGCAATCGCGGCCGCGACCCGGTCGGCGTCCGCATCCGAGACGCCGGGGTGGCAGGGCAGGCAGAGCACCTCGTCGCAGGCGCGCTCGGTCTCGGGCAGCGAGCAGCCGGGCACCGCATGGGCGGGCTGGCGGTGCACGGGGACGGGATAGAGCACGCCACAGTGAATCCCCTGCTCCGCCAGGGCGGCGCGCAAGGGCTCGCGGCGCGGCGTGCGCACGGCGTACTGGTGAAAGACGGGCTCGACGCCCGGTCCGCCCACGAGCGGCAGCCGCAGCGGCAGGCCGGCGAGGGCGCGGTCATAGCGCGCGGCCAGGGCGCGGCGGCGGGCGTTGCCCGCGTCGAGGTGGGGCAGCTTCACGCGCAGGATGGCCGCCTGCATCTCGTCGAGGCGGCTGTTGCGCCCGGGAATCTCCGCAAGGTAGCGCGTGCGCCAGCCGTACTGGCGGAGGAGCGCAACCTGGGCGGCGATTGTCTCATCGCGCGTGAAGACGGCGCCGCCGTCGCCGATCGCGCCGAGGTTCTTGGTGGGATAGAAGCTGAAGGCGGCGGCATCGCCCCAGGCGCCCACGCGACGGCCGTCGATCGCCGCACCGTGCGCCTGGGCGCAGTCCTCGACCACGCGCACGCCATGGCGGCGGGCAAGGTCCATGATACCGGGCATCGCGGCGGGCTGGCCGTAGAGGTGTACCGGCACGATGGCGCGAATCGTGCCGCCGGCGGAGGCGAGCGTTTTCTCCAAGGCTCCGCGCGACATCGTCATGGTGACCGCGTCGATCTCGACGAAGACCGGACGCGCTCCGATCTGCTGGATCGCGGCGATGGTCGCCGTGACGGTGTTGGCCACGGTGGCGACGGCGTCGCCCGGGCCGACGCCGACGGCGCGCAGGGCGAGTTCGAGCGCCTCGGTGCCGTTGGCCACGCCGACGACCTGTCCCCCGCCCTGATAGGCCGCAAATTCCTTTTCGAACGCCGCCACCTCCGGCCCCAGAATGTAGGTCCCGCTTTCCAGAACGCGGTCGAGAGCGGCGCGGATGGCGGAGGCGTGGGCGAGGTAGTCGGCTTTGGGATCTGCGGTGATCAGCATGCGAGCAGCGCGAAAGTCGCGCCTTTCAGTGGTCTCCTCTGGGCTGGCAGGGGTTGGAAAGCAACAACACGACCAGCAGGCCCAGGAGAATCAGCTCAAACATAATGGGGCAGTTCCTTTCGATAATAGGCCAGGGTTTTCACCAAGGCGGGGAGAAGCGGGACACGGGGCCTCCAGCCAAGGGACTGCTGGAGGCGGGTAAAGTCGGCGTAAAAATCGCCGATGTCGATTTTCTTTCTCTCTGCCGGGAAATTTTTGAGCACGTAGCTGCCGCCGCCATTCGCCTGCACCAGCAGGTCGGCCAGCGTCTTCAAACTGACAGGCTTCGTGCCGCCGACGTTGAAGACCTTGCCGGCAGCCTCGGGATGCAGCGCCGCGAGCAGGAATGCGTTCACCGCGTCGTCGACATAGGTAAAGTCGCGCAGTTGCTCGCCGCCCCACACTTCGAAGGGCTGGCCCGAGACGACGCGCTGGATCCACACGCCGACGAAGGTCTGGCGGGCGTCCTTCACACGCATGCGCGGACCGATCGTGTTGGTGAGCCGCAGCACGGTGCTGCGAATGCCATGCACCTGGTCGTAGAGCAGGTGGTAGCCTTCGCCGGCGAGCTTGTTGATGCCGTTCACGTCGACCGGACGCAGCGGGTGATCCTCGTCGACGGGCAGGTAGTCGGGCTTGCCGTAGAGTTGCCGCGTGCTGGCAAAAACGACGCGGATCTCGGGGTTGTGCCGCCGGCAGGCCTCGAGGATGGAGAGCTGCGCGCGGGCGTTGATCTCGAGATCCGTGAAGGGATCCGTCATGGAATCCATGTGGCTCGTCTGCCCGGCGAGGTTGAACAAGTAATGCTGTCCGCGCACGAACACCGGCAGGCTGTGCCGGTCGCGCACGTCGGAGATGTTCACGCGCACGCGCTTCCCGAGACCGGCCAGGTTGCGCAGGTTGCCGCCGTATTCGGGGATGAGCGAATCGACCACCGTGACGTCGGCCCCGCCCGCGACGAGCGCCCGCACGAGGTTGGAGCCGATGAACCCGAGGCCGCCGGTGACCAGCACCTTTTTGCCACGGAAGGAGGATTGAAGCGTGCGGCGGGAAACCATGGACGCGGCCAGCATCGCCTCAGGGCGAAATCCGGCCAAGCACAAACCCTCTGACGGCCGACGCGTCGGCCGTCACAAGTCGAGTTGCTGCAGCAGCTCTTCGACTGTGAGCTGGTGGTGCGCGGCAACCGGCTTGAGCACACCCCCTAAGAGCGTGCCCGTCTTGAGCGGTTTGTGCGCGGGTATAGTTACATGATGCGTTCCGTTGACGGTCGTCGTCAGGCGGATGTGCGAACCTCCCTGTCGCACGCGCTCGTAGCCAAGCACGCGCAGAGCCTGCGCCAACCGAACTCCGTCAACGTCGCGCGGTACCCTCACAATGCGAGCACCTCGTCACGCACGAAATGTAGCCGGATCAACCTGGGCATCTCGCCCGAAACTCCGTCTCCAAAATGACACTGCACCGCATCCCTCACCATTCCGCGCAGTTCCTCGAGAGTCTCGCCCTGCGTGGAAATCGCATGACCTAAGGCCGTAGCCACGTAGCCGCCGTCCACCTCATCCTCGGTCACCTCAAAGATGATTTCTTTCATGTGCGCATGGTATCCGCACCCAGTTGGTCTGCAAGCCCGGCCTCGGCGCATTGCCAACCAACCGGGCCGGACCATGTTCTACAGCCGATCCGGCCGCCAGCGGGCGGGTTGCCAGTGCCAGGTCCAGCGCAGCACGCCGGCCTGCGGAGTCGCGGCGATGTCGCCGCCGGGGGCGTCGAGCCGGACTCCCGGGGCGCGCGCGCCGAGGAGCAGGCGGAGGTCGGTCTCCACGTAGGGTCGATGAAAGTCCCACGACTCGCGCAGGGGGCGTCCGTCGAGGCGCAGTTGCGGAGCGCGCTCAATTGGTTCGCCGGAAAAACGCACCCACAACGGACGGGCCTCGGGCAGGCGGACGATCGCGCCCGGCGCGGCCTCGATGGGCACGTCGACCTCCTCGAGATACAGGCCCGTGGCGACGACCGCGAACAACGCAGCCACGGCCCAAGCCACGCGATCGCCGCGGCGGCGCCAGCCCCGGACGAGCGCCGCGCCCGCGAGTCCAAAGAGCAGCGGGAAGCTCCAGGTCAGATAGTGGATCAGGCTGTATCGAAAAATCCCCGACGGCACGAAGTCGTTGTAGCAGGTGTAGAACCCCCACCCCGCCACGACGGTCGCAAGTACGGCGACCGCGTCGCCCCGGGCGGTGCGCACGAACCACCAGGCCGCCGCCGGCAGGGCGAAGAGCCACGGATAGAGAAAGAGCAGCGCGGTGCTTTCCTCGCCGAAGAAAGGCGTGCCGTCGACCAGCAGCCAGTAGGCCATGAACGAAACCGGATACGACAGGAAGCCGACCGTCTCCCAGGTCACCGCTTCGTAGGGCGAACCCCAGCTTCCGAAGAGGCGCAGGTTCAAGAGACCGAAGGCCGCCACCAAAACCGCCACGAGGGCGACGCCGGACGCCCCGCGCGTCACGCGTTCGCGCCAGGACGAGAGGCGCAGGACCGACCAGACGAGCAGCGGCGCGAAACAGGCCGCGTCGCCCGGTCGGATCCAGTAGGTCGCGGCGGCGAGGCCGGAGAGCAGCAGCACGCCGGCGCCGTCGCGGCGCGTCAGCAGCAGCCAGACGGCGGCAAGCAGCGCGGCCTGGGTCGGGATCGTGTTCCAAGGCACGACGAGCGTGAGGCCGAGCACGGACGCGTGCGTGGCGACGAAGGCGACGCCGAGCGCGAGGCAGGCGATCCGGCCCAGCCACAGCCGCCAGATCCGCCAGCAGAGCCAGGCAATGACGACAACCAGGACAAGGTTGACCGGGAGGAAGGCGTGCGCCGGCGACAGCCAGATCCCGGGCGCGCCGAGCAAAGGGTATCCGATCGGATAATACACATTCTCCGCCGAGAGCCCGCCGCGACCGAGTTCCGCCGCGGAGCGCCAGTACATGAACTGGTCGAACCAGGTCCACCAGCCGGTGCGCTCCACGGCCGGATCCGCCGACGGGCGGAGCGGATGGCGCGCGTAGGCGGACGCGTAGACGACGGCCACGAGGGCGAGCAGGCCGGCGCCGACCGCACGGCGGCCGAGCAGCGCCTCGAGCCGGGCCCACACCGTCGTCATGAGCCGCCGGGCTTGCGGGCCGCCACGAACACGGAGCTCCCGAGCGGGACGGGCCAGCCGAGGTTCATCCACGCGTACTCCAGCCAGGCAAGGCCGGCGAAACCGGCTTCGATCGGCGCCGGGTAGAGGCGCACGTCGCTGGTGGGGTTGGCCGGACGGAAGAGCTTGCGCCGCGCGACGATCAGCGGGAGCGACAGGCCGTTGGCGTAGGAGGCGAAGCGCACCTCGAGTCCCGCCGCCCGCGCGAGGGCGGCGAGTTCGGGACGCGTGTAGCGATGCTTCGTCTCGCAGGTGTCGTCGTGATACGACCAAAGCCAGCGGAAGGCGGGCACATTGACCAGCACGACACCGCCCGGCCGCACGACACGCGCAAACTCGCGCAGGGCCCGGCCGCCGTCCTCAACCTGGCAGACGACGTCGGCCGAGACGACGGCATCGAAGGCTCCATCGCCGAACGGCAGGTCGAGGATGGAGCCCTCGACGATCTCCGCGTCGGTGCGCAGCCGGGCGAGTTCGCAGGCCCGCGCGGAGAAATCGAGTCCGGTGAGGGTCCAGTCCGGATGGTGCGCCCGCAGGTCCTTGATCAGCCCTCCCGTGCCGCAACCGGCGTCGAGCACGCGCGCCGGGCCCGCGCCGAGGCCGTCGGCCAGCCAACGGGCGAAGCGGCGGTTGAGCGCGCGGAAGTACCACATGCGGTCCTCGACCTCGGCCAGCTTGCGATACTCGTCCAGATGCATCGGGCGTCTGAATGCCCGCGCGCCCCGGGCGGTGGCGACAAAAAAGCGCCGCGCTTGCCTCGGCGCCGCCGCCCGCCGACAAACGGCGCGTGTCCGCCTCACCCGCCGCCCGCCGCGTCCGCGCCTTTCTCCGCTACACGCTCTCGCTGGCGGTGCTTGCATGGATCGGTTGGAGCGTCGACTGGCGCGGGTTCGGCGGGCTGCACGGACTCGACTTACCGCTGGCCCTGCTCGCGACCGCCCTCGCCGGGGTCGCGTATCCGTTGCAGGCGTGGCGTTGGCAGCGGTTGCTGGCCGCGCAGGGGATCGTGCCGGGAACAGCGTGGGTCCACGGCGTCTTCTGGCTGGGCAACTTCTACAATTCCTTCCTGCCGGGCGGCATCGCGGGCGACGGCGTGCGGTTGCACTACACGTGGCAACAGGATGCGGGACGGCGCGCCGGGGCCGCGGCCAGCATCGTCGCGGACCGCCTGCTGGGCTTCGCCGCCCTCGTGGGCCTGGCCGCGGCCGCACTCGCCTTGCAACTCGCGTTGCGCGGAGATCACACGGGCCTGCGCTCGCTGCTGATCGCCAGCGCGGCGACCTTCGTGGCGCTGGCCGTGGGCGGACTCGTGCTGGTCCGTCCGCGTTACTGGGTTCCCTTCGCAGCGCGCTGGATCGGCGAAGGGCGCGCCGCCTCGCTTGGCGCCGCCTTCGTCGCCGTGGGCGCAAAGCGGGGCACCCTCTGTGCGGTGCTCGCCCTGAGCGTGACGGTCTGGCTGGTCGACTTTGCAGCGCTGTGGTTGCTGGCACGCGCGGTGGGGCTCGAAACCGGGATTCTTGAGATCGCGGTTGCCGGCGCCGCGGCCTATGTCGCGGCCACGCTGCCAATCAGCATCGGCGGACACGGCGTGCGCGAAGGCGCCCTCGTCATCGTGCTCGGCTGGCTCGGCATCGGTTCCGGACAACCGGGCCTCGTCCTGCAACTCGCCCTCGCGTTCTGGGCGGTCACCACGGGCTGGAGCCTGCTCGGCGGGCTGGCGGCCTTCCTGCCGGCGACTTCGGCGAAAAAGGAGTCGGCAGACCCCGTCCCGCCGAACTAGCATGCTGCCGCACGTCAAAGGTCGCATGTCCAACGTCGCCAGCGGCGCCGCTTCGCGGAGCCTCCTCCTTCCCAAATGCTCCGCACAGGCGGGCCGGCGATGACCTTCGACTTTCCGACATTCGACCCGTGACTGACTCCTGGCTTCGCCCGACGACCTCCCCCACCCGCACCCGCCGGGAACTTCTCCGGCTCGGCCTGCTGGCGGTTGCCGCCGCCTTCGCCTGGCTTTTCGTATCCAACATGTGGACACGGGAGGCCTGGACGTCCCCCGCTTCCCACCACGTCGACGCCCTGGAGACCCTCGCACGCTTTCAGATCGCCGCGGAGGAGGGTCCGTTCTTCCATGCCTCGCCGGAGGTGTCGCGCCTGGGCGCGCCCTGGGGAGCGGACTGGTCGGGCTACCCGTTGCCCGACGGCCTGTGGTATGCGCTCGTCGGCCTGGCCGCGAACGCGGTCGGGCTCGTGCCGGCGAGCAATCTGGCCCTGCTCGGTGCCCATCTGCTGGCGGTGCTCGCGTTCTACCTCTGCGCCCGCGCACTGGGCCACCGGCCGGCCTTCGCGGCGGCGGCGGCGTTCGCGTTCGGGTTCAGCTACTCGATCTTCCACCGTGGTCTTTCACACCACTCGTTCGCCCTCGCCTTCAGCGTGCCGCCGGCGCTGCTGGTCGCCTGGTGGATCGGGGCAGGCGGGCGGGTCTGGGCCCGACGAAGCACCTGGGGGGCCGCCCTCGGAGTCGCGGCGGTCGTCGGCACGGCCAGCCCCTACTTCACGTTCCTCTTTCTTCAGCTCTGCGTCCTCGCCCTCGGTTATCAGGCGCTCGCCCGCAGGCGTCCGGCCGCGCTGCGCGCCGGATTCCTGACGATCGCCGTCTGCCTCGGTGCGTTCGTCCTCGCCTACCTGCCCTACCTGCGCGCGACTTCGGACGGATCGACGGGAGGCGAACTCGCGCGCGACTACGCCGGCAGCGAGGTGTACGGACTGAAACCGGTCGAGTTGCTCGTCCCTCCCCCCACCCACCGCTGGGCGGCGGCGGCGGATCTCGGCCGTCTCTACGCAGCTTCGACCTCGTTGCGCGGCGAATGGTTCACGTCCTATCTCGGCCTGATCGGAGTCGCCAGCCTGCTGACCGCCGTCGTTGTGAACGCCCGGGCCTGGCTGCGGCGCCGGGGCGGCCTGCGCCCGTCCCATCTTCCGCTCGGCCTTTGGATCGTGCTCTTCGCCGGTGTCGGCGGGCTCAACGGCCTGCTCGCCCTCGCCGGGATCGACCACTTTCGCGCCGGCAACCGTTACAGCATCCACCTGCTCGCCCTCGTCCTGTTCTTCGCCAGCGCGTGGGCCTCGCGGCGCACGCGAACATGGTCCGCGCGCGCGACGTGGCTGGCGGCGACACCGTTTGCCATGTTCGCCCTCTGGGACCAGGCCCCGCCGCCGCCCGCGGCTTCGCACCGCGACACCCTGCGCGCGCGGGTGGAGGCCGACCGTGCGGCCGGCGCCGAACTCGAGGCCGCACTCCCGTCGGGCGCGCAGCTCTTCCAGCTGCCGGCGACGCCCTTCCCGGAGGCCGGGGCGCGCGGGGCCATGGGCGACTACGAGCACCTGCGCCTCCTCCTTGGCACGCGCGACCTGCGTTTTTCCTACGGCGTCCTGGGCGGAACGTCCGCGCACGGCCTGCAGGAACGGACGGCCGCGCTGCCGCCGGCCGACCTGGCCGCGACCCTGGAGTCCTGGGGCTTCGCGGGCCTGCTGATCGACCGTCGCGCGTATCCGGATCGCGGCGACGCCCTGCTCGGCGCGCTCGCGGCGACCGGCCGGAACGTTGCCGACCTCAAGGCGCGGCCGGACCTCGCGTTCGTCCGACTGTCGCCCGCGACGACGCCGCAACCGCCCGATCCCGCCCTGCTGCGCCACCGTCCCGCCTGGAGCCCGGAGACCGGTACCGGCGAGGTCACGTTGCACCCGCTCGAGGGCTGGTACGGTCTCGAACGCGAAGGCGACCGTGCGTGGCGCTGGGCCGGGAAACGCGCGGTGCTCGGACTTTGGAACGACACGGTCTCGCCGCGGCGCGTGCGGTTGACCGGGCGCGTGCAGGGGGCGTCCCCGGGCCGCCTGCGTCTGCGGTTCGACGGCGGGGAGCTGGCGTCCTGGGAGTTGGGCCGCGAGGCCGTTTCCCTTGGGGCGACTTCCCTGTCGTTGCCTGCGGGGGCCTCGCGCCTCGAGTGGCGCTTCGACGGAAGGCTCATCCGCCCGGACGGCGATCCGCGCGCGCTGGGCTTCTCCGTCGAGGGGCTCGGAGTGGCGGCGGATTGAAAGTCAGGGCGGCGGCAGCGACGCGCGGTCGATCGTCAGTTCCATTTCGCGCAGGCCGATCGCGACCTTCGGCTCCGAACGGACGCCACCGACGCGGACCGGAGGCTGGGGCGAGCGGAAGTCGAAACGATTGTATCCAGGTTTCAACGTCAGCTCCAGCACCGGCAGGGCCTGCGCCTCCCCGGTGAAGGCGCCGCGGAAAATGCGCGCTCCGTTGAGCAGAATCTCGATGTCGCGGGGCCCCGCGCCGCTCAAGGTCAGGGCGAGCGTGGCGCGAATCGGCGTCGCGTAGGGATTGTGATACCCGAGCGTCGCATCGGCATAGCTCCAGCGCACGCTGCGGTCGTACACGCGGCCCGGGCGCGGGCTCCAGGTCTGCCAGCCGTCGCCGAGGGTCAGCGTGTCGGCGAGAGGCGGCACGGGCCGGGGATCCGGTTCGAGGAGAACAACCACCTGGGTACGGCTGGACGATTCGAGCATGCGCACGTCCTTCAAGGCGGCCAGCTCCGCGAGCAGCCCCTCCGCCTGGTCCTCGAAGCCGCGCCGGTTTACGTGCAGGGCGGCGAAGCCGTAGCTCTCGAGGCGGGCGATCGTCTCGCCGAGCGGCAGCTCGTCGAGGTCTCGCTGCCACCGGCTGACCGCGCGGTACTTCGGCGCTCCGTAGCTGAAACGCAGGGTGTCCGAATGCACGTAGGTCCGGAAGTGCTCGTAGTCCTCCATGCGGTGCGGGGGCACGATCTCGGGGAACGGCATCGCCGGGAGCTGGTAGATCATGGCGCCGGCGGGCAGGGCCCGCTCGAGTTCGCGGGCGAAGGCTGCGTCCATGGCCACGCGTTCGGCGATGGCGTTGCGCGTCGCGGCCGGGAGAGGACGCGGCACCTGGTCGAGCAGGCCGAAGGCGGCGAGCGCCAGGGCGGCCCCGAGCCTCGCCCAGGCCGGCCACCGGGAGGTCAGGCGCGAGAGGCGGCCGACGAGGAAGGCGAGGACGATCGCAAGGATGAAAACCGTCACCCGGTTCGAGGCCCGGAAGACCTGCAGTCCGAGATAGAGGGCGGCCACGCTCGTCAAACCGCCGACCGTGGTGTATCCAAAGAGCCACAACACTTGCAAAAAATCGCCCCGGGGCGCCCGGTCGCGGAAGACGCGGCGCAGGGAGGCGAGCAGCAGCCAGACGAGGCCGGCGATGCCGACCAGTCCGAGATACGGAAACAGCGGTTCGCCGCGCCAGTCCACCCAGCGCCCGTAGCGGTTGCCCATGAACGAGAACAGTCCGGAACGATGGTCCGCGGGCGGGGTGACCATCTCGACCAGTTTCAGGGCGTAGCGCTCCGTGCCGGCAAAGTTGCGCGCCAGCAGGGGACGCGCCCCGCTCTCGACGGAGTGGAGCCAGACCTCGGCATGCACGGCAAAGAAGGCGGCGAGCGCGAGCGCGAGGCATACGAGGCCGGTGCGAAGACTCTCCCGGCACCGGTTGCCGAACCACTGCGCCACGAGCGCCCAGAAAAGCAGCTGCAGGAAGAAGAACAGGTAGTACGGCATGCTTACGCCGAGCGCGACCGCCGCAACCAGGCAGGTCGCGCCGGCGGCATTGCGCCAGTGCAGGCGCCGGCTGCGCGCCACGAGCCAGCAGGCGACCACCCCGAGCGGAACGGTCCACGTGAAGGTGAGCATCATGTGCCCGAGTCCACGCGAGAACGTGTGGTAGCCGTAGGCGAAGAGCAGCGCTCCCGCGAAGGCCCACTCCCACCGGCGGCGCAGCAGCCGCATCGCGACATAGAAGGCGAGCGCCGCGGAGACCTGCGCGAGCACGAGACCGACGTTGGACGCCGGGATCGGACCGATCGCGCGGGCGACCGCCCCGAGCGCGAGCACGAGCACCTTGTCCGAGGCCGGGTAATCGTTCCAGTCCGCCCCGAAGGGCGCGCCGAGCCGGGAAATACGCTGGGGCAGCAGCGGTATCGTGTCGCCCTCCGAGGCCGCCTTGATGCGCGCAAGCATTTCGAGGGCGTCGCCCGAGTAGTTCGTCGGCTGACGCCAGGCGTCTGCCGTCCACCATCCGTAGTGCGCAATGCACACCAACGCCGAAACGAGGCAGAGCGCGGCGACGCGCAGCCAGGACAGGGCGTCGCGGCGGGGGTAGTTGAAGGCGGGACCCATGGTGACGGAATGGACGTTCCGTTGAAGCGGGGACGTTTTTGCGCCCGGCCTTCGCACGGCGCAAGCGCGGCGTCGGAAATAGTTTTGCAAGAAATCCGGACACCCCAACAACTGGGCGCACGTCGTGAAGTTTCCGTCCACAGCCACGCCCACCCCGAGACGCCGCCCCCGACACGAAGGGCTCTTCTTCGACGACTTCGCCCCTGACTCTGCCTGGCTTCGCGAGAAGGGTGTCGTGCGGCTCCCCCCCATGGAGGGCGCGCACGAGATCGTCGTGCACGGCGAGTGGCGGCCGCATCCCGATGTGCGCGGGCTGGAGACCGGCGGCCTGCGTCTCGCCCTGCGGCTGCTCCACCAGGAGGCGATCATTTCGCCCTCGGCGCCGGGACCATTTCGCCTGGCGTTTCGCGTGGGCGCAGGCGAGGCGACTGACGGGCTCGCCCTGCACCTCGCCCTGATCGGCGCCGGCTTCACGAACCTGCTCGCCTGGCTCGGGCGCGTCGCCGCGGGCGCTCCCGGCGCGGGCGCGCTGCAACGCTTCCGCCTGCAGAACCGCAACCGCCAGATGCGTCTCGTTCGCATCGAGGTCGACGGCGAAACCTGCTTCGATTTCTCGCAACGCCATGGCGCCTTCTCGGCGGAATTCGCGCGTCGTCACGTGCGCCTCGGCGTGAACATTGTCGGTTTCCTCACGGCCGACCTCGGCGTGGGCGAGTCCGCACGCTGCATGGTGCGCGCGGCCGACGCCGCCGGCCTGCCCAGCGCGCTCGTGCCGCTGAAGCTTCATTGCAAGAATCCGCAGGGCGACACGACCTTTGCCGCGCGCCTGCGGTCCGACAACCCGAACCCCGTCAACATCGTCCACCTCGATCCCCCGGCGATGCGGGACCTCGATCACCACCACGGGGCGGGCTTCCGGGCCGGCCGCTACAACGTCGGCTACTGGGCGTGGGAGCTGCCGGAGTTTCCCGACGGCTGGATGAACGCGTTCGAGTACGTGCACGAGGTCTGGTGCCCGAGCGAGTTCGTCCGCCAGGCCATCGCGCTGAAGTCGCCCGTGCCCGTGCTCGCGATGCCGCACGCGATCCGCTTCGCGCGCCCGACCGAAACCGTCGCCGAGCTCCGCACGCGCTTCGGCCTGCCGGACGACGCCTACCTCTTTCTCGTTCTCTACGACCTCAACAGCTACTCGGCGCGCAAGAACCCGCAGGCCGCGATCGAGGCCTTCCGCCGTTCCGGGCTCGCCGGCCGCGGCGCCGCGCTGGTCGTGAAGGTGCACAACGTTGCCGGCAACGAAGCCGACCTCACGGCCCTGCGCGCCGCCATGGCGGACCTCCCGGGGACGACGGTGCTGACGGAAACGCTGCCGCGCGAGGACGTGTACCGGCTGGAGTCCGCCTGTGACTGCTTCGTGTCGTTGCACCGCAGCGAAGGCTTCGGCCTTGCGGTGGCGGAGTGCATGTACCTCGGCAAGCCGGTGATCGCGACGGACTGGTCGGCAACGGCGGAGTTCCTCGACGCGACCAACGGCGCGCCCGTGCGACACAGGCTCGTCACGCTCGAACGCAGCCATGGGCCCTATGCCAAGGGCCAGACCTGGGCCGAGCCCGACGTCGACCACGCCGCGGAGTGGATGCAACGGCTCTTCGCGGACCGCACCCTCGCCGCGCACCTCGGCGCCGCCGCCCGCCAGACCATCGAGGAACGCTTCTCACCTGAGGCGATCGGCGCGCGCTACCGGCGCCGGCTGGAAGTGATCGCCAGCTGGTGACGGCCGCCCGTCGGGCAACCGACGGTCGTATCAGGGGTGAACCGGCAGGTTTCCCCGGCCAGAACGTCGCGTGCTGCAACGCTTGCGCAGGAGCGGCTTTGCGCCGCGATGAACACCGTCCGCATGCCATCGCGGCGCAAAGCCGCTCCTACTCTCAAGCCTGCCATATGGGTTCTATATTTGATGTTCTGGCCTCGATTGGCATTCGAGCGACGTCGCCGACCCCATGTTCAGCTGTTCTCCGAGCCCGCGATTCGTGCACATCAGGCGCTTCTTCAAGTCAGCGGCCAGCGCCACCTTCCTATCCGCCGCATTCGCATGGTCCCGAAGGTCGCGTCTGGTCTCGGCCAACGGCCGCAGGCCCTTCGCCACGGTCATGGTCCAACGGGCCTGCCGGACCGTTCAAAAACGCCATTGAGCCCGGCGGCGTTTCGGGTCCATCTGGACGGCTTTCATGGAGAAGTCTTCGCCACGCTCGTCGCTCGCCTGGCTCGTCGCGGCCATCACGCTCGGCCTCGTCGTCGCCCTCGGTGCGGCGGGCTTCGACCTGTACTTCAAAACGCCGATCCTCGAAAAGGGCGATCCGGCGGTGAACGCCATCCAGATCGAAAACGCGAAATATCTGCGCGAGATCTACGGCAACTACTCCCGCTTCGAGTTCAACCATCCCGGACCGGCCTTCTTCTACGTCTACGCCCTCGGGGAGTGGATCCTCCACGAAGGGCTGGGGATCGTGCCCGACCCGCACAACGCCCACCTGCTGGCCGGCATGTTCCTCCAGAGCCTGTTTCTCGCGCTCGCCCTCGGCTTGCTCACGCAGGCCCTGCGCTGGCAGGCCTGGCTGCCGCTGGCCCTGCTCGCGGCGACGTTTCACTTCTCCCTGATCTTCGGTGCGTTCGTAAGCGTGTGGCCTCCGCACGTCCTGTTGATGCCGTTCCTCTGCTTTCTCGTGACGGGGACCCTCGTCGCCTGCGGCCGCGTGAACTACCTGCCGTTGCTCACGATCGTTGGCGGCTTCCTCTTCCATGGACACGTCGCACAGACCCTTTTCGTGGGCGCGCTCGGCGGGCTCTGCCTGCTGCTCGCCTGGCACCACCTCCGCGTCGACGGCGGCAAGCCCTCGTGGCGCACCCTTCTGCGGACGCACCGCCGGACGCTCTGGCTGAGTGCGGCCTGCGCCGCGCCCTTCCTGCTCCCGATCGCCCTCGACGTGTTCACGCGCGGGCTGGAGAGCAACGTCGCCACGATCGTGCGGCGTTTCCTCGTCAACACCGGGGACAGCAAGTCGCTGCTGCAAGGCCTGCTCTACGTGCTCTCGTTCGCAACCTACGCGGACACGCAGGAGACGGTCCTGGCGGAAATCGGCCCCGCGACGACGCGGTTCTTCGCCGGTCACGCGGTGCCGGTCGCCGCCTGGCTGCTCATTTTGGTCGTGCCGCCCTTCATCGGCCACGCCCTGCGCGGGCGGCTGGACCCGGAGCGGCTCCGTCTCCTCCGCACCGGCCACGTGCTGCTCGTCGCCGCGCTCGGCCTCTGCGTGCTCTGGGCGCTCGCCCAGGCCGGACCGATGTATTATTTCAACGGATACTTCTACCACGGCGTGCAGTTCTTCGCGCTCGCCCTCGCGCTCGGCTTCGTGGCCTGGTTTCTGGAAGGACGCCTGCCGGCCCCGGCCGGCGCGGCGATCTGCGCGGTAGCGGCGGTGGCCCTGACCTGGTCGGCCCGGCCGTCGCGGATGAACCCGGCCGAGTCCGGGGAGGTCATTCGCGAGGCCGTGGTCGCGGCCCTCGGCGACCTCCCGCCGGGCTCGCCCCTGCTGCTTTCGTTCGAACACTACGTCTGGCCGGAGGCGGCCTCGGTCGCACTGGAACTGAAGCGCCGCGGGCATCCCTTTCGCACGGTGCCGACCTGGAACTTCATGTTCGGAGAACGCCACGATCTCGTGCACCTCGGCGCCAATCCCGAGGACAAGGCGCGCGTTTGGTGGATCGCCGAGATGCGCGAGGGCGGCCGTGCCCTGACGAACAACCTGGCGATCTTCGACCAACCGCCGCCCGTGTATCCGCAGGGCACGCACTGGTACTTTGGCCGGGGCTCGGAAGGCTCCCGTCACGTGGTGCGCGGACTGAGCGTCGGCAACATCGACGTGGCCTGGACGGACCGGCCCGAGGTCGTGTTTCTGCTGAGGACCGTGCCTTCCGCTGGCGACGTCAACCTGATCCTCGAAGCGGAAGCCAACGTCAACGGGGACAACCTTCCTGCGGTGCAGACGGCCGTGGTCACGTTCGCCGGACACGAAGTCGGCCAGGCCAGCGTGAGCCACCGCACGGAAGTGTCGGTCCGCATCCCGCGCGAACTCTGGAACGCGCAGACCGGGCCGGCCAAGCTGGTGCTGACCTTTCCGCACGCGGTCGAGGTGCGTTCCTTCAGCCGCCCCCGGGTGCGCGAGTGGTACGCCTGGGCACTTTGGTCGATGCGTTTCGAGCCGGCGCCGGCCGTGACCGTCGCGCGGCGATGATCTTGCTCGATCTCACGCACACGAGCCACACGCGCGCCCGCACGGGCATCCAGCGCGTCTGCCGTTCGCTCTGGCGCACGCTCGGCGCGAACGAACCGGTGACCGCGATCTGCCACGATCCCTACCTGCGGGCCTGGCGGCCGCTGCAAGGCTGGGAGCGGGAGAATCTCGGAAGCGAAGAAGCCGCCGGCGGACGGGGCGCACGCTGGCCGCTGGCCACCCGTCTCGCCGGACGCGGTTCGCGCCTGCTCGCGCGCCGCGCGCCCGCCCTGCCCAGGGCCGGTCTGCTGTTCGTGCCGGAAGTCTTCGCGGCTTCGACCGCCGCCGCCCTGCCTGCTCTCGACGAACGCGTGGACGGTCCACGGGTGGCGTTGTTTCACGACGCGATTGCCCTGAAGTATCCGGAACTCTCGCCTGCAAAGACCGTGGCGCGGTTTCCGGCGTACCTGCACGAACTCGCCCGCTTCGACGGCGTGGCGGCGGTCTCGGAAGACTCGCGCGACTGCCTGCGCGACTTCTGGCAATGGGCGGGCCTGCGCAATCCTCCTCCCGTGGAGGCCATTCCACTCGGAATCGACGCACCTGCCGACCGCGTTTCGACCGCGCCCGCTGCCGGCGCACCGGTGCCGACGGTGCTGTGCGTGGGTTCGCTCGAAGGACGGAAGAACCACCTCGCCCTGTTGGAAGCATGCGAGCGGCTCTGGGCGCAAGGGCGCCACTTCCGCCTGCGCCTGATCGGCCTCGCCCATCCCCAAACCGGCCGCGAGGCGCTGCGCCGCGTGCGCGAGCTACAGGCCGCCGGCCGCCCGCTCGCGTACGACGGGCCAGTGGACGAAGCGACGCTCGTCGCGGCCTACGAAGCGTGCCTGTTCACGGTCTATCCGTCCCTGATCGAAGGCTTCGGCCTGCCCGTGCTCGAGAGCCTGAGGCACGGTCGTCCCTGCGTCTGCTCCAACCGTGGCGCCCTCGGCGAGTCGACGCGCGGCGGCGGGTGCCTGGCGCTCGAGTCTGTCGATGCCGCAGCGCTCGCCAGCGGACTGGACCGGTTGCTTTCGGACCGCGCCTGTCTCGAATCCCTCGCGCAGCAGGCGCGCACGCGCACGTTGCGCACCTGGCCCGACTACGCCGCCGCGCTGCTCGCCTGGGGCAGGGGGCTTCCGCGACGGGCATAACCCGCAGGTTTCGCCAGCCCAGACGTCGCGTTTCGCAAGGATGGCGTAGGAGCGACCTTACGCCGCGATGGCTGGCGGACGGTGTTCATCGCGGCGACTCTTCGACGGCGATGGATGGGGGACGAATGCTCAAACCCGCCCGGTCGGGGGACCGGGCCTACAGCGCACCCGAGGCCGCATCCGCCCGAACCGCTCAAACCGGCGTCACGTCGAGCCGGTCGAGACAGAAGCCAAGATGTTTCGGACCGAGCTCCGGCTCGCTGGCCACCGGCTCGGGAAACGTGCGCGAGATCCGGAACTCGACCCGGGCGAGACCCGGCTCGCGGGACAACACCGAGGCCAGCACGACGCCGGAGAAGCGGTGTGCATAGGGAAACGCCTCCGACGGAGCCGCCTCGCAGGCCATCGGCACCCGTTCGCCGTTCACCCAGAGCTGGAACGAAGTAATCACCTCCAAGTCCATCACCGCCCGCATGGTGAAAGCGAACAGGTGTGCGGACTCTTTGGATACGTTGAGGTAAAGGTGGGACGAGGCCTCCGGCCCGGTCCAGCGCACGACGCCGCCGGCATCACCCAGGTCTATGGGCGGCATCCAGCCGCGTCCCCAGACGGGTTCGGCGAAGGAAATGCCATCCGTCACGGGCGCGGCGGCGCCAGCGCGCACCTCGCGGAACCGTTGCTCGAGACGTCGATGCAGATCATCCCGCGCGTCCTCTTCGGATGGCGGCGTCAACGCGGACGCACGCCGACCGAACCTCCGCCACCACGGCGCCTCCGCCCGGCCGAAGGACTCCGGATACGCCTCGCGCAGGTCGCGCCAACGCTGTTCGAAGATCTCCAAACCCGCTTCGTAGAGACGCCGGTCGACGGCGTTGCGCTCGAGGACGAGTTGCCCGATTTCGGGATCGTCCTCCGCCGCACCGCCGGCGCGGCTGGGATTGAGCCGATGCTCCAGCCGGCGCGGAGGCAGCACGAGGCGGTGACAGAGCAGGTCGAGGGAGTCCTGCATGCGTTCGGTGAGACCGAAATGGTCGGCCTGCGCGAGGGTGCGCAGGGCGCGCGCAAACATCTGGTCCGGCGGGCAATCCTCACCCGACAGGTGCTGGGCCTGGATGTTGTGCAGGGCGTACTCCTCCTGCGGGAGTTGCACCCAGTCCCGAAACGGCAGACGGAGGGCGGCCTCGCGTTGCTTGATCGCGAGCGGATGCACGAGCAGGTCGCCGACGGCCGCATCAGGCAACTCCCGCAGGTAATGGTAGCTCGAACGCAGGCGGCGGACCGGTTCGCGGAGCCAGGTGATCAACCTGGGCCGCGCCGGCAGAAGGGGCAGCAAGCCCACGCCATAGTGACCGGCGTAGAGGCGGTAACGCGGCCCGTTCTGCGCCAGGTCGTCGCGGATCGGCGCCAGTTCCAGATGCGGGCAGACCAGACGCGGCACGTAGAGCGAGCAAAGCCACGCGAGCAAACTGGTCCCGCCCGTCTTGGGAATATGCAGGAAATAGAGCGTCTCCTCCGGACGAAGCATGGCGCAGTCCATGCCTCCCGGCGTTGGCAATCAACGCGATAAAGCGGACCCCGCGCCGCGGTCCCGACGACTGCGGTCATCGCCGAAACCAGCTTTGGATTTGCTAACCCGGGCCGGCTGGGCCACATCTGCCCCTCACATGGCGTTCCCGTTGTTCTCGAAAAACAAGAAGGCGTTGCTCGACCGCTGCCGCGACGACTACGCGACCAAGATGCGGCTGAAATATGCGCCGTTCTACCACGCCATCGAGGAGCAGAAGGGCACAAGCATCCGCCTGAACGGCCGGGACATGGTCATGCTTTCGAGCAACGATTACCTCGGCTTCTCCTTCCACCCCAAGGTGATCGAGGCCGGACGCGCCGCCATGCTCAAGTGGGGCACGAGCACGACCGGCGCCCGCACCTCCAACGGTTCCCGCGCCTACCACGTCGAGCTGGAGCAGAAACTGGCCACCTTCCTCGGCCGGGAGGCCTGCCACGTGCACGCCGCCGGTTACCTCTCCTGCCTGTCGAGCGTGGCCTCCTTCGCCCAGAAGGGCGACGTCATCCTCGCCGACAAGAACATCCACTCCTGCCTCTGGGACGGCATCCGCCTCTCCATGGCGACCGTGGAACGCTTCTCCCACAACAATCCCGTCGATCTGCGCGAAGTCGCGGCAAGCGTGGAGTCGCGCGCCCCCAAGATGCTCATCATCGAGGGCGTGTATTCGATGGAGGGGCATATCGCACGGCTGCCCGACATGATGGCGGTCGCGGACGAGTACGGCTGTTTCACCGTGCTCGACGACGCCCACGGCTTCGGCGTGCTCGGCCGCCAGGGCCGCGGCACGGTCGATCACTTCGGGTTGAACGACAAGGTCGACGTCGTCTGCGGCAGCCTGTCCAAGTCCCTCGCCAGCACCGGCGGCTTCGTCGCCGCCTCGCGCGAGGTCATCGAGTACCTGCGCACCAATTCCAAGCAGACCATCTTCAGCGCCGCCTTGAGCCCGGGCCAGGCCGCCTGCGCCCAGACGTCCCTCGAGCTCATGCAGACCGAGCCCGAACATCTCGACCGGCTCTGGAAGAACACCAAGCGCTACCGCGAGATGCTGAAGGGCCTTGGCCTCGATACCTGGGGCAGCGAAACGCCGGCCGTGCCGATCGTGCTCGGCTCGAAGGAAGTCGTTTACCGCTTCTGGCAGGCCCTCATGGAGAAGGGCGTCTTCACCGTCATGTCGATCGCGCCGGCCGTGCCGCCGGGCAAGGACCTGATCCGCACCGCGATCTCGGCCATGCACACCGAAGAGCAACTGGAGCGCATCGCCGAGGCGATGGCGTACGCGGTGAAGAAGATTTAGCCGCCCGCAAATGCCGCCGTAAGAGGTAGGAGCGGCTTTATGCCGCGATTGAACGCCGTCCACCAGCCATCGCGGCGTAAAGCCGCTCCTACGCCTTCGTTGCAACGCGCAAAGTCCCGGTTGGTTGAATCATGTGGATCAAACCAACCGCGCGCCGATCATCGCGGCGGCGGCCGACCAGCGCGGCAAGGGGCGCGCACGGGCCGCGGCGGCGAGATCGGCGATCAGCTTGTCGTCAGTCAGGGCCCGGCGCAGCAGCTCGCGCCAGGCGTCGATGTCGTTCGGGGGCGCGGCGAGGCAGCCGCCCCCATCGGCGTTCTCGCGCAGCACGGGCAGGTCCGAGCAAAGGCAGGGCACGCCGGCCCACAACGATTCGAGCAAGGGCAGCCCGCAGCCTTCGGCCAGCGTCGGGAACACCGAGGCGCGCGCGCGGGCGTAGAGGCCTGCGACGACGGCATCGCTCGCCGCCGCGTGGTAGACCAGGCCGGCGTGCTCGCGCTGCAGGGCCTTGATGCGCGCGAGCACGGGCCCGCCGAAATGGGGATTCACGCGGCCGACAAGGTGGAGCTCGAACGCGAGCCCCTCGCGCCAGAGCTCCGCGCAGCGCTCGAGCAGGAATAGCTGGTTCTTCCGCGGCTCGAGGATGCCCACCGTAAGCAGCAGCCGGGCGGGATCCGGAGACCGCGGTCCTTCGACGCGCGGCGCGCCGTTGAAGTCGGCGCCGAGGGGCAGCACCTCGACCTCGCCGCGGGGCGTGACCCCCTGCCAGCGCCAGAAGCCGAGCAGTTCGTCGCGGCTGGCCGCGGAGACGGCGAAGACGCGGTCGAACGAAGCGAGCATCTTCATGTATTCAGGATGTCGCGACACACTCTGCGGCCAGGTGATGTGCGGGTGGCGCAGCGGGATCGCGTCGTGAAAGACCGCCGCCAGCCGGCAGGGCGGCCGGCGCAGGAAGTCCCACCAGCCCGGTCGTTCGGCTTCGCTGAAGAGCTCGGCCGTGAAGAACCAGTCGCCGGCGAGCGCGCCGCGGTTCCAGTCGCCCCAGGCCACCGGGCGGGCGGCGGAACCGAGTTCCTCCCGCAGGCGCACGCTGACCCGGGAGAGCCCGGAGCGGTGGCCCGAAGGACCGGCCTTGGTGATGTCGAACCAGATCATCGGCCGGCGGCCTCCAGCAGGCAGGCGTGCAGGCGGGCCGCGTTGCGGTGGGCGTCGAACTCCGCCTCGACCCAGCGGCGTGCAGCCGTGCGCAGGCGTTCGGCCAGGGCGTCGTCCGCCGCCAGCCGGCGCAGGGCGGCAACCCAGGTCTCCGGCTGCTCGACCGGCGCCACAAGTCCGCTCTCGCCGTCGTGCACGGCCTCGATCGTCGCCGCCACGGGCGACGTCACCACGAGCACGCCGGCGGCCATGGCCTCCGGAATGACGTTCGGCAGGCCGTCGCGGTCGCCGGAAGGCGCCACGATGCCCGTGTGCAGCAGCACGTCAGCCCAGTCGTAGAGCGCGGCGATTCCAGCCTGGTCCCGATGCCCGAGCAGCCGCACGCAGTCGGTCAGGCCGAGCTGGCGCATGAGCGTCTCCAGTTCCGCGCGCAGCGGTCCCTCGCCGGCGATGCGCGCCTCGAAAGGCACGCCGGCGGCGCGCAACGCCGCATAGATGCGCAGCTGGTGGCGCAGCCCCTTCTTCGGCACGAGGCGCGCCACCGCGAGCAGCCGCAGCGGCGAACGCGGGCGACGGAGCGGCTTGAAGGCGGGAAAGGTGTCGAGCCCGCGGCGGATCACCTGGATCCGCTCGGGCGGCAGGCCACGCTCGCGCAGGGTGTTGCCGCCCATCTCAGTCGAGGTGTGGATGACGCGTGCGTCGGCGAGCTTCTCGCGCAGCCACCAGTCGCCGCCGTGTTCGTAGAGGTCGTAGGCATGGGCGGCGGCCGTGTAGGGGTGGCCGTTGAGCCGGTTGAGAATCCACGCCGCCGTCGCGGGCGCCCCGCCCCAGGCAGCGTGCACGAGATCGGGCGGATCGCGGCGAAAGGCGCGGTAGTACACGCCGGCGAAACCGGCCCCGAGCATGTTCTCCCAGAAATTGAGCCAGCCCGGCGCGCGACGGGTGAACAAGCCCTTGAGCAGGAGGCCGAAGACGTCCCAGCGGGTGACGGCGACCCACGGGATGATCCAGAGCAGCTCGAGAAGCCGCCACATGGAGAACCTCTCCACGCGCTGCCCCGCAAACTCGCCGCCGCCGCCCCAGAGCGAATAGAGCCGCAGGCGCACGCCGCGTCGCAGCATGGCGATCACCTCGCGCTGCATGAACGTTTCCGTGGACTTGGGAAACGTGGTGTAGAGGTAGGCGATGGTGGGCGGTCGGGACGACACGTGCGCGGCAGCTTGCGCGGACGGGCCCCGCCGGCCAAGCGATTAGTGGCGCCCGTTGCCGTTGGACGGCGGAAAAGGCCGGCGCGAGAGGCGGCTGCCGGCGGCCTCCTGGGCGAGGCCGACGAGCTCCTCGATGAGGATGGTGGGGTTCTCCTCGTAGCGCAGGCTCACGAAGGCCTCGCGGTAGGCTTCGAAGCCGTCGGCCGGCGAGAGCCAGCGGTCGAGCAGCGCGGCGAAGTCCTCGACCCGCTCGATCTTCTCTGACCGCGCGCCGTTCTGGAAGAATTTCCAGGTGAGGGACTCCTGCGGCATGATGCCGCCGAAGGCATTGAAGACGATCGGACACCGGAAGTGCAGGGCCTTGGCGCAGGTGGTGGTGCCGCCACGCGTGACGATGACGTCGCTCACCTGCATGAAGAGATGCACGGTCTCGGAGTAGCCCTCGACGTAGCAGTTGAACTCCGGGTGGTTGGCGCGCCAGTGGATGAGCTCGTGGTAGGTGTCCTTGTCGCGGCCGCAGATGACGATCGCCTGGCAGCGGTCGGCGTGGCGCAGCAACACGGGCAGGAGGGCGAGGTGGTTGTTCGCGCCGTTGCCGCCGGTGGCGAGGAAGACGGTGAACAGGTCGGGACGGAGCCCGAGCTTCTTTTCCCGGTAGGCGACGCGCTCGGCGGGTCCCAGCACCTCGAGGTGGGAACGCGGCCGCATGAGGTGTCCGCGCACGCGCGTGCGCTCGGGCGCGATGCCCTTCTTGACGGCGTAGTCGCGGGCCGTGGGCGTGCGCGAGAAGTAGAGATCGACGCTGGGCTCGATCCAGTTGATCGAGTAGCCCCAGCCGCCGGAGAACTCGCCGCAGTAGGTGGCGCACCGCACGCGGTCGCGGCCGAGCACCTTGCGGGCGAGCTGGAAGTAGCCGCGGTTGAGGCAGTCGTGCACGCTGAAGACGAGGTGCGGACGGTAATCGCGCAGGACGCCGAGGTAGTAGGAACGCCCCAGCTTCACCGAGCGCCGGTTGAGCACGCTCAACAGCTCCACGAGGGCGTAGAATGCCGTGTGCAGCATCGGCATCTTGCGCTGGATCCAGTTGTAGAAATTGACGCCGCCGCGGTTCACCACCGACGACTTCTCGAGCATGTGCTCGATGCGCACGTCGACCTGGTGGCGGTAGAGCTGGAAGCACCACTCGGCGAAGGCCTCGGCGCGGGCGTCGTGGCCGCCGCCGGTGCTGGACGTGAGGACGAGGATGCGGAGCTTGGCCACGGGTCAGGCGACTCCGAAGTACCGGGCCGCGACCGCGCGGCGCAGGGACAAGGGAGCGAGGCGCACGAGAAAGGGGGCGAGACGCGCCTGAAAGAACGTGCCGGAACGCACCACGCCGCTGCGGGAGGCCGCGAGGGCGCGCCGCAGATCGCGCGCCGCGCGCGCCGGCGGAGGTGCGGCGAGCAGGTTGGCCTCGAGCGTTTGCCAGGCGCGCACGAGGCGGGCCGGGGCGGCGGCGGACGATGGAGCGGACATGGCTTGGTTGAAACCCGTGCGGTAGTCGCCCGGGCGAAAATCGATGACCGTGAGCCCCGTGCCGGCGGTTTCAATCATCAAACTTTCGCTGAAGGCGGAGAGCCCCGCCTTGGCGACGTTATAGCCACTCATGTACGGCAAGGGGAACTCGGCGGCGAGGGACGAGACGTTGACGATGGCGCCATGACCTTGCGCGAGCAGGTCGCGCAGGGCCGCCTGCGTGAGGGCCAGCGTCGTCCCGAGCATCGCATCGAGCTGACTCTGCCAGGTTGCGAACGGTTCGTGGACGAAGGGGCTGAAATGGCCGTAGCCGGCGTTGTTGACCAGGAGGGAGAACCCGCCGGCCTTGGCAAAGGCGGCATCCCAGGCACGCACGGCGGCGGCCCGGTCGGCGAGGTCCAGCGCGACCGGAGAGAACCCCTCGCGACGGTCCAAGCCCGCCAGGCGCGCGACATCGCGCGCCGTGCCCCAGACGCGGACGCCCTCGTCGAGCAGCATCTCCGCAAAGGCCCGCCCCAGCCCCCCGGAGGCGCCGGTCACGAACGCGGTCGGGTGGAGTTGCGAGAGCGGAGGCACGTCAGACGGCCCGCCGAAGGACGAGGCAGACGTTCGCCCCGCCGAACCCGCTGCTGTTGTTGAGCACGACGTCCGGACGCACGGGCAGGGTTTGCAGCGGAATGTGGAGATCGGCCACCTCGGGATCGAGCCGCGAGATGTGTGCCGACCCCGGCGTGAAACCCTCGCGGATCGCGAGGGCGCAGAAGCCCGTCTCCATCGCCCCGGCGAGCGAGAGGCCATGCCCGGTGAGGGCCTTGGTCGAACTCACGGCCGGACGCGCGCCCACGGCGCCGAAGACGGCGCGCAGCGCCTTCGCCTCCGAAATGTCGCCGATCGGCGTCGAGGTGGCGTGGGCGTTGACGTAGGCGACCTCGGCGGGCGCGGCTCCGGAGGCCTTCAGCGCCCGCTCCATGGCGTTGCGCAGGCCGGTGCCTTCGGGGTGGGAGATCGCGACGTTGTGTCCGTCGGAGGCCTGGCCCCAGCCGGCGATCTCGCAGTAGGGCTTCGCGCCGCGTCGCGCGACCTCGTCCTCGCTCTCGAGCACCAGCACGGTGGCGCCCCCCGTGCCGACAAAGCCGTCGCGGGCCGCATCGAAGGGGCGCGAGGCGGTGTCGGGATCGGGGTTGAGGGAAAGCGCCCGCATGCCGGCGAAGGGCAGGATGGTCTCCACGTTGCCATCCTCGGCGCCGACCACAAACATGCGGCGCTGGCGCCCCAGCGCGATCTCGTCGAAGGCGTATCCAAGCGCATGCGACGACGAGGCGCAGGCGGAGGCAAAACCGGTGGAGGCGCCTCGGATGCGGAAGTGGGCGACGAGGTTGAACTGCACGGTGCCGGCGATCGAGGCCACGATGCCCAGCGGGGAGCACTTCATGACTCCCTGCGTATTCATTTTTTGGACGAAGTACGTGAGCAGGTGCGGCGAACCCGCCGAGGCCGCGAAGAGGCCGGTGTCGTCGTTGGACACATCCGCCTCGGAGAGCCCGGCGTCGGCGAGGGCCTGAACCATCGCGCAGTACGCGTAAAGGCCGTGCGGCCCCATGCTGCGCAGGTACTCGCGCCTCACCCGGTAGCGCTCCGGGTAGGTCCAGTCCTCGGGATCCATCGACTCCGTGTCGAAACCCCTGACCGGGGCGGCGACCTTGACGGGGATGTCGGGCTTCTGGAAGGCGGGATAGACCCCGATGCCGTGCCGCAGGGCGCGCAAGTTCTCCGAAACGGTGGCGGCGTCGTTGCCGATGCTGGTGATGAATCCGAGACCGGTGATGAAGACTTTGGGCATGACCCGGAGGGTGATGGGAAAACGCCGGCGCAACCGCGAAGTTGGCGGCCGGCAAGGCAGGCTCCAGCCGGATCCATGAAGCGGAGTCCGGGCGCCGCGGTCAACGCGGGATCCGCATTTCGGCGAACCTCAGGCCCGGAAGGCGGCGACCAGCGGGCTCGGCACGATGACCTCGCCGTTGGCGGATTTCGGAGCGCCGTTCACTTCGGTCAGCGCCGAACCTTCGACATAAGCAAAAGTGAGCGTGATCTCCTCGACCATCGCGGCCTTTTCCTGGCCGACGCGGATGGAGCCCTCGAAGGTGGCGAGCGGCAGCTTGGTGCGCTTCGGCTTGATGGAGAGCGTCAGGAGGTCGCCCGGGCGGCAGATGCGGTGGCAGCGGACGCCTTCGCACGAGGTGAAGAAAATCTTCGTCGGATCGACCGACTTGCCCCGATCGGAAGTCGCGGAGCTTTCGAGCAGGAAGAGCACGGCGAGCTGGCCCAGGGCCTCAAGCATCATCGAGGCCGGCATCACGGGGTTGTCCTTGAAGTGCCCCTGAAGGAAAAACTCCTGACCGGTGATCTTGTATTTGCCCTGGGCACCGGAGCCATTGATCGAGGCCTCGTTGAGAAACAGGAAGGGCGGCTGGATCGGCATGATCGAGAGGATCTGCTCGATCGGGAGAAACTTGGTCGGCTTCGGCGACGGCAGGCCGCGGACCTTGCAGTCGATGAACACCTTCACGTCGCCCACGGAGCGCAGGTTGCGCAATTCGTCATTGTTGATCTGAAGCTGGGTCACATCCTCGACGAGAATCACGATTTCCATCATCGTGAGGGAGTCGATGCCGAGGTCCTCAACGAGACGGAGTTCATCGTCCGCCTCCTTCAGTTTGGCGCGAAGATCGGGCTCGACGAAACGCTCGATCACCCCGATGATAATTGCGGGCAAGTGGCTGGCTTCGAGAGTCTTGCGGTAGGCGATGGCCGCCTCGATCGTGGCCGGAGAACACCGTTTCAGCGATTCGCGCAGGGCGGATTCATCTTCAGCTGAGAAGGGTTTGGCGGGAACCGAAAACGGTGCACTGGAGCCTTGGCCGTTAAGAACTGCATCTGCCATGATTGATCGGGTAGTAAGATGCGGGCATTTCGATGTAAACGCTATTCTTGGAAGCGCGTCGGCGCGCCCGGCGGCGTCCGTTCGCCCCTGGCGCCCCTCACGGGGTGAGGGTCGCCAGGTTCGAGCATGGGTCAGCCCGAAGGTCCGGTTGTTCCCGGCGCGTTTTACCGGCCCTTGACCCCCTTTGCGGTTCAAAGGGGATCAAAGTCGCGCCAGCCTTGTCCGTGATCCCAAGGCTTGCGTCTCAACTGCAACGCTTTAGTGAGAACCCCATCACCTTCATGAGCGCATCGTCGCCGGCGAACTCGGTTTTTCTAATCACCCACGAATTCTTCCCCAAGCGAGGAGGGATTGCGACATTCACCGAAGAGATCGCCAAGGCCACCGCCGATCTTGGGTACAACGTCGAGGTCTGGGCGCAGGCGACCCCCGAAGGCGAGGAAAAGTCCTGGCCCTTCCGCATGCACCGCATGCCGATCAAGGGCACCCACGACTTCACTTGCCAGCTCAAGCTGGGCCTGCAGCTGATCGTGGCCCGCCGCAAGTTGCGCTACGCGACGGTGTACCTGCCCGAGCCGGGCCCGATGCTGGCGATGATGCTGCTCCAGCACTTCCACGCCTTCCGGCCGAAGCGGCTCGTCCTTACCTTCCACGGTTCGGAAATCCTGCGCTTCCACCGCAACCCGCTCATCCGCCCCCTCGCCCGCCGGCTGATCCGCTACGCCTCCCGCATCAGCGTGCTGAGCAACTACACGCGGAACCTGCTGTGCACGCATTTCCCGGAGGCGCGGGACAAGATCCTGCTCACTCCGGGTGCGCTGCGTTCGGACTTCGCCGTCGTCAACGTCGCCTCGCACGAAACCCGCGGCCGCATCGTCGTCCTGACTGTCGGCCGGCTCCACCCGCGCAAGGGCCAGCACCTCACGCTGCAGGCGCTGCGGGAACTCGCGCCGAAGTTCCGCGAGCGCATCGAGTACTGGGTCGTCGGCAAGGGCAACAAGCCCGACTACGAGCGCTCGCTGCGCACGGCGGCGGCGGAATGCGATTTCCCGGTGCGCTTCTTCGGCGACATCCCGGACGAGGAACTCGACCAGGTCTACGATCGCGCCGACATCTTCGCGATGACGAGCATCGACTACGGCCACAGCGTAGAGGGCTTCGGTCTCGTCTACCTCGAGGCGGCCGCGCACGGCCTGCCCGTGGTCGCGCACGCCGTCGGCGGCGTGTCCGACGCGGTGGTCAACGGCTCCACCGGCCTGCTCGTGCCGCCCGAACATCCCGCGCAGCTCACCGCGGCCTTCGAGAAACTCATCAGCGACGAAAGGCTGCGCCGCCGCCTCGGCAACGCCGGCCGCACCTGGGCGAAGCGCCACGACTGGACCGACTCCGCCCGCCTGCTCTTCAGCGCCGCCGAACCGGCGGTCGCGCTGCGCGGTTGACGCCCGGCGCCGGCCGCGACCAGCCTGCGGCATGATTGTGTCGCGCACCGAAGTCGTCGTCCGCTACGCGGAAACCGACATGATGGGAGTCGTTTACCACGGCAGTTACCTGCCTTGGTTCGAGATCGGCCGCACCACGCTCCTCCGCGAACAAGGCCTGCCCTACCGCGACCTCGAAGCCGCCGGATTCCTGCTCCCCGTGCTCGAAGTCAACGCGCGCTACCTTCGCCCCGCGCTCTACGACGACCGCCTCGAGATCGTCACCACCCTGCGCGAGAAGCCCGCCCTGCGCATCCGCCTGGAGTACGAGGTGCGCCGCGGCGAAGACCTGCTCGCGACCGGCTCGACCCTGCACGCCTTCATCGACCGCCAGGGCCGCCCCGTCCGCCCGCCGGCGGATTTCGCCGCGAAGATGGCGGCGGCTTTTGCTTAGCCCGTACATTTCACCAGCCAAGACGCCTCGCGATGCAAGGATCGCGTAGGAGCGGCTTTACGCCGCGATGGAAACCGTCCGCCGGCCATCGCGGCGTAAAGCCGCTCCTACGCCCACATCTTTCATCTGGTGAAACGTGCGGGTTAGGGCTCCCCCTCGTACTCCGCCCGCACACCCGGATCGGACTCGGCGGCGCGCAGGGCCGGCAGCAGATCGTCCGCCCCGAGGCGGCGCAGCGCCCAGACGGCGTGCGCCCGCACGACAGGCTCCGCCTCCCGGGCCAGCGTCACCAGTTCTCCGATACACTCGTTCGCCCCGGCGTTGCCCGCCACCACGCAGGCGTTGCGCAGCAGGCCGGTGCGCTTCAGGCGCTTCACCGGGGTGCGGCGGAAGACCTCGGCGAAGCGGGCGGGCGTGAGCGCGAGGATTTCCCTCAGCGAGAGGGCCGGCAGGTCGAAGCGCGCGCTCAGCAGCAGGCGCCGCCCTTCCTGCGCGAACCGGTTCCACGGACACACCTCGAGGCAGGTGTCGCACCCGTAGAGACGGTTGCCGATCCCGCGCCGCAGTTCGCGGGGGATCTCCCCCCGGTTCTCGATCGTGAGGTAGGAGACGCAGCGGCGCGCGTCGACCACGCCGGGGGCGGCGAAGGCGTTCGTCGGACAGGCGTCGAGGCAGCGCGTGCAGCGCCCGCAGAGCCGGCCGGTCGCGGACTCGCCGGCCTCGCCGGGCGCGGGGGCGCGCCGGCTCACCGGCTCGTCGGGCACGAGCTCCGCCCGCGTGAGGATCGCGGCGAGGAAGAGCCAGTTGCCGAAGCGCCGCGAGATGAGCATGGCGTTCTTGCCGGTGAACCCCAGGCCGGCGCGCGCCGCCCAGCCGCGCTCGAGCACCGGCCCGGTGTCGACGTAATAGCGATGATCCTCCGGGCCGATCCCGGCGAGCTCCTCGAGCGCCCGGCCGGCGTCGGCGAGGGCCGGCCGGATCGTGTCGTGGTAATCCGAATACAGGGCATACCGCGCCCAGCGGGCCGCGCCCGCCGGCGCGCGCAGCGCCTCGCTCCAGTAGTTGACCCCGAGCATCACGACGGAGCGCGCGCCCGGCAGGACGAGCCCGGGGTCGGCGCGCTTGGCCGCGCCGCGCTCGAGCCAGGCCATGTCCGCCTGGTGCCCGGCCTCCAGCCACTTCGCGAAATCGCCGGCACCGGGCGCGGCGCCGGGCCCGATGCGGGCCACGCGCACGTCGTCGAAGCCGAGGGCCGTCAGCCGCCGGCGCAGCTCCTCCGGGTCAACGGGCATGGGCCGGATGCGCCCGCAGCCAGTCCGCGGCCTCCCGGCGGTAGGTCCGGAGCAGGTGCGCGATGATGTCCCCCGCCGGCCGGCCGTCGGTGAGGATGACGGTGCCGGCGCGCTTGTAGATCGGCTCGCGGGCGGCGTAGAGGGTGCGGATGCGTTCGAGCGGATCCGTGTCCACGTTGAGCAGGGGCCGCGTACGGTTGCCCTGCGTGCGCTTGAGGATGGTTTCGAGCGAGGCATGCAGGCATACCACCACCCCCTTGCGATTGAGGCGCTCGAGCATGCCGGGCTGCACCACGAGCCCGCCGCCGCACGCCACGACACAGCCGCGGTCCGGATGGCCATGCTCGATGAAGTCGCGCTCCAAGGCGCGAAAAGCCGGCTCGCCGTCGCGCTCGAAGATCTCCGCAATGGTCCGGCCGGCCGCCCTCTCGATCTCCTGGTCGCTGTCGAGAAGCCGGAAGCCCATGCGCGCCGCGACCGCCCGGCCGATGGTGGTCTTGCCCGTGCCCATGAAGCCGACCAGGTAAAGATTCACGTCGAGTGGCTTGCGCGTCATGAGAGTTTCCGCGACCTAACGGCGCCCGGCGGGCTTTGCCAAACACGAAAAACATCGCGGCGACCCGCGTGTGGCGCAGATTGATTCCCGAGGCGGTCGCCGCCGACGGCAGACTTCATGCTCACGGCGACGGCAACCACCGCCTCCCCTCCCCGCCTCTCCCTTCCCGCTTCCCGCATGCATCTCCGCGTCTCCCACGTCACCCACTACCAATACGACCGCGAAGTCGGGTTCTCCCGCCACCTGCTCTACCTGCGCCCGCGGGAGGACGCCCTGCATCGACTGCGTTCGTTCAACCTCAACGTCTCGCCCGACGCCAAGCTCAATCCCGTGCGCGACCCGCACGACAACACGCTCATCTGGGCCCACTTCTGGGACCGCGCGGACGCCCTGAGCATCCGCACCGAGTTCGAGATCGAAACCCTCGGGACCAACCCCTTCGACTTCATTCTCAAGCCTTACGCGTCCCGTTTTCCCTTCGCCTACGAGCCCGTCTTCGACTTCGCGCTCGGGTCCTACCTCGCGCCGCCGTTCGAGGAAACGCGGCTGGGCCTGATCCGCTGGCTGGATACGCATTTCGTGAACCGACCCGACGAGACCGTCCCCTTCGTCTCGCAGCTCTGCACACTGATCTATCAGACGCTCGCCTACGAGCGGCGCGACGACCGCGGCATCCAGGCCTCGCTCACCACGCTCGCGCGCGGCGCAGGAGCCTGCCGCGACTTCGCCGTGCTTTTCTGCGAGATCTGCCGCACCTTCGGACTCGCCGCGCGTTTCGTCAGCGGCTACCTGTATGCGCCGGCCGACGACAACCACCGCTCCGCCGGCGCCATGCACGCCTGGGCCGAGGTCTACCTGCCCGGCGCCGGCTGGAAGGCGCTCGACCCGACCCACGGCATCTGGTGCGACGATGCCTTCGTTCCCGTCGCGCACGCCGCCCAGGCCGAAAGCGTGAATCCGATCCAGGGAACCTACTTCGACGCCCTGCCCGCGGCATCGAAACTGCATACGGATGTGATCGTCGAAAAACTTTCCTGACCGATGACCTCCCCGCCTGCCTCCGCCGAGCCGTCTCTTTCAAGCTGCGGCGAAGCCGTGGAGGCGCTGCTCGCCCGCGCCAGCGTGCGCCTGACCATGGGCGGCGAGCCGACCTTCGTCCCCTGCGATCCGCAGGGCGCGGAATGGAACACCGCCGCCCTCGGCCCGACCAAGCTCGGCGCGGCCCGGCGTTTCGCCCGCGAGGTCATGACGCGTTTCCGCCCGGGCGCCGTCCTGCTCGAAACCGCCGGCAAACACTATCCCGGCGAACCGCTTCCGCGCTGGACTCTCCTGCTGCAATGGCGGGCCGACGCCGTCGCACTCTGGCGCGATCCGCACCTGCTCAAGGCCGACGAAGCCCCGGGCAGCCACTCGCCGGCCCTCGCGCTCGAGACCGCCCGCGCCCTTGCCCTGCGCCTGGGCCGCCCGGCCGGCGAAGTCCTGCCGCTCGTCGAAGCGACCGCCCCCGACCGGCCCGTGGGCGCCGTACTTCCCCTCGATCGCACGGAGGCCGGCTGGATCGGCGACACTTGGACGGCCGTGTTGGGCGACGGCCCGGTCACGCTCCTTGCCGGCGACAGCCTCGCCGGCCTGCGCCTGCCGCTGGCAAGCCTTGGCGACGACCGGCTGAAACGGGCCCTCACGGTCGAGTGCAAGGCTGGCACCGTCACCGTCTTCATTCCGCCGCTGACGTTGGAAGGCTATCTCACGCTCATCCCGCTCGTCGAGGACACGTTCGTGTCGCTCGGCCTCTCCGCGTGCGTGCTTGGCGGATACGCGCCGCCCGCCGATCCGGCGCTGCCGACGCTGGGCTTCGCGTCCGACCCCGGCGTCATTGAGGTCAACCTTTCCATCTGCGCAACCTGGCGCGACTACGCGCGCCAGCTGGACGAAATCTACGCTGCCGCCGAGGCCGCCGGGCTTTGCGCGCGGAAGTATCAGTTCAACGGACGAGACACCGGCACCGGGGGTGGCGCCCACGTGGTCTTCGGAGGACCGCTCGGCGAGGTCTCGCCGTTCTTCCTGCATCCGGGCCTGCTGCCCTCGATCATCCGCTATTTTCAGCATCATCCTTCACTCAGCTACGCCTTCTCCGGCGCCTACCTCGGCCCGAGTTCGCAGGCGCCGCGCATCGACGAGTCCACTTACGAAGCGCTGTACGAACTGGAGATCGCCTGCGCAGGCGCCGAGCAGTTCGGCACGCCGCACAACCTGGCGCTCTTCGACCTGCTCTTCCGCGACCTGCTGATGGACCGCTCCGGCAACACGCACCGCGCCGAGATCAGCGTCGACAAGCTCTGGAACCCCTTCGCCGGCAACGGCCGCCTCGGCCTTGTCGAGTTCCGCGCCTTCGAAACCCATCCCGACCCCGCCGCGCTCGCGCTCACGGGACTCTTCCTGCGCGCCGTGCTCGCGCGCCTCGCCGCCGCGCCCTTCCGCGAGCCTTTTGTCCGCTGGCACGGCGAACTGCACGACCGCTTCTTCCTGCCCGCCTTCCTGTGGGAGGACTTGCAGGCAATCGTCGCCGACCTGCGCGCCCACGGCCTCCCGTTCGACGCGGCGTGGCTGCGTCCGCTGCTGGACTGGCGCTGCCCCGAGATCGGCCGGCTCGAGGTGCCCGCGGGGGCGGCCGGCGAACCGGCGGGCGCCGTGGCGTTCCGGCAGGCGCTCGAGGCCTGGCCGCTGCTCGGCGAATCTCCTAACGGCGGCACGGTGGCGCGCACCGTCGATGCCAGCATGGACCGCATCGAGGCCCGGCTCGACAACGCACGCCTGTTGCCGCGCGGTCTGCTGCTCGTCAACGGCCTGCCCTGCGAGTTTCGACCGGCTGGCGACGGCGCGGCCTGCGGCATCCGCTTCCGCGCCTTCTACCTCACGCCGGCCTTGCATCCGCACATTCCGGTGCACGCGCCCCTGCTGTTGGAGTGGGTCGACCGCGAGACGCACGTCGTCCGCTCGGCCGCCCGCTGGCACGTGTGGAATCCGCGACACAGTCCGTACACCGACCGTCCGCGCGACGCCACCGAAGCCGCGGCGCGGCGGGCGGAACGCTGGGAGCCGTGGCCGCACACGGTCGGGCAGACGCGGTTCGTGCCGCGCATCGACTTCCCGCCCGAAGGCCGGCACACGCTGGACCTCCGTCGTTATCCCGCGCAGGCGCGCGGTTAACCCGCGCCTCAACCGACCGCGGAGAACTGCCGCGGTGCCGCTGGCGGCACCATGCCGTAAACCGGCGCGATGCGCTGCACGGTGTGGCGCGTCTCAGCCATGCGGTCCAGCTCCGCGCGCAGATGGGCGATACGCGCCGCGAGATCGGCACCGATGTAGGCCCGGCGCTCGACGAGCGCGCGCACGCGCGCGCGCAGGACGCCATCCGCAACCGGCGCCAGCGTCACAAGCCGCTCGACCAGCGGAGCCATGCGTTCCTGCAAGGCGACCATGTCGGCCACCTGCTCGGCGGCGAGCAGGCCGGCCTCCTCGGTGACGAGGTCCTCGAGCGCGGCGAGCAGCCGGGCGCAGGTCTGGGCCGGAGATTCCATGGAGGTAAATCAGGAGGCGATCGCGACGAGCCGCGTGCTCGTCGGCGCCGAGGCCGGATCATACGTGCGCAGCATCTCCGACCACGCATCGCGCAGCTCGTTGACGAGGCGCTCGACCTCGATCACCGGCTCGACCTTCTTCTGCAAGTTGGCCTGCAGCAGCCGGCGGATGTGGTAATCGTAAAGACGGTGCATGGTCTCGGCGAACTCGCCGCCGGCCTCGCGGTTGAGACCCGCCTGCAATTCGCCGAGGATGTCCTGCGCCTTGAGCAACTGCTGGTTGATCACCTCGATGCGCCGGGGATCGTCCTCGGGGCGACCGAAGGCGTCGCGCGCGATCGCGAGGGCTTTGAGCGCCCCGTCGTAGAGCATGAGGACGAGTTGACCGGGACTGGCGGTCAGGACCGCGTTGGACTTGTAGGTCCGGGCGTAGGCGTTTGCGAGCATGGCGCGGCTCAGGACTCGTCTTCGGAAAGATCGGGGGAACCGAGAATCATCTCGCCGACGCGGCGGATGACCTCCGGCGACGGGTAATTCGGATCGGCAGCAAGCGCCTGGGCGCGCGCCACCACTTCTGGGCGGATCTCGGGCTGGCGTGTCAGCTCGGTGGCGAGCTTGGCGGAGCCTTCGGTGGAAACCTGGTCGTCGGCGGGGAGCTCGGCGCGCGGACGCGCCGGGGCCGGCCCATTCGACACGGCCTGGCCCACGCGCAGAGTGGGATCGGAAGAGGAAGTCGAGGAGATCATTGGCTTGATTGGGTTGAGGAACGGTCAGCCGCTGATGGACGGAGGTACAGGGAACGCCGTGGATTGATAAGAAATTAATCGGCCCGCTGGCGCCTTACTTGAGGTGCGAAGGCCATTTTGCGCCTGGGGAAAACTACGCATGGCATTCAACGAACCGGCAGGGTCGCAAAGGTGGTCTCGGCAACGTAACCGCCGAAACGCGAGGGTGATAACAGAACGCCCGCATCGAGGTCTGCCGGGCCGGAGCCCCGGCGGCCACGGGCCGCGTGGCGCCGGGCGCCCAAGGCCACGGACGGGTCGGCCGACGAGAAGACCGTGTCGAAGGCCCAGAGCAGGCGTCCCGTCTCGACCAAGGCGAGCTTCGAGCGCACGCCCAGCACAAGCGGACGGTTCGGTTCGAACGCGGTCAGTTCGACGAAGAGGACGGCGTCCGCCCCCCAGTTCTCCGCGGCCACGGCGAGCAAATCGCGCGGGAGCAGACCGGTGGAGGCGAACGACTCGACGCGGAACCGGCGCAGGCACTCCTCGCGCGACAGCGTCACCACCTCGAAGCGCTGCTGCTGTTGCAAGGCCGCGGCGAAGACACCGTCAAGCGAGCGCGCGGTGGTCGTGGGCGCGACCTCGCCCCCGTGCAGGGGCAGGACGAGCACCCGCCGGACCTCCCCAGGCAGGCGATCGTCCGCCACGACGTTGGACGGGACGAAGGACGCCACCGGCGCGTGCCGCTCGAACGATCCGGCGGAGGCGCAGCCGCCGAGCCAGAGGGACGCGCCAGCCAGCACCAGCGAAGCTGCGGCCCGGGCGGGACGGGTAAGGCTGATAACGGCGGTCATTTCTTGGTCGAGGTGTTCGTCGGGAAGAACGCGTTGTTCAACGCGGCCGCCTGCGACTGCAGCTGAGACTGGGCGGTCTCCATGGCAATGAAGGCCGACTCCATCATCGCGCGCTGCTGCCCGAGGCGGCGCTCGATCGCGGCGATCTGGTCGTCGATGCTGGTATTCGACTTGTTGAGACGGGTTTGCTGGTCCTTGTTCAAGGTATCGAGACCCTTGACGTAGGTCTCGATGCGCCGGGCGAGACCATTGGACGAAGCGGCAAAGAACTCTCCCACATCGGAGGAGCGGTCGCGCAGGGCGGCGTCGAGCTTGGCAGCGTCCTTGACCTCGAGCTCGTTGGTGCCGCTGCGAAAATCGATCCCGAGGCTTTCCAGGCGCGAGATCGCACCGGCGAGACCAGGCACCGCACCGAAAGCCTTGGAGCGGAGTTCCCGGCCCCAGGCCTGGATCTCGCGGTTGTCGGACAACAGCGCAGCGGTGACCTTGCCCTTGCTGTCGGTGGTGACGCGCGTCGAGCTCTCGAGGAAGGTCTGCACCTCGTTGAACGCCTTGATGAAGTCGTCGATCTTCGTACGCATCGCCCCGGTGTCGGGCGCGACGTCGAAGGTTTGCGCTCCGGTCGAGGACGCCGTGACGTTGAGGCCGGCGATGCCGTGGGCCGAGCCGTCAAGGGTGTTGCTGGTGCTGGTCAGCGTGCCGCCGTTGTTGAGCGTGAACTCGGCATTCTGCCCGCGCACGAAGGTGCCGCCCGCGGCCAAGCCCATCGCGCCGAGGAAGCCGCCCGCGGTCTCTTCGAGGGCAATGCCGAGGTCGCCGGTGGTCGCGTTGGTGAGGACCATCCGGTCGAGGGTGGAGTCGTAGGACGCCGTCACGCCCGCGCCGGACTGGTTGATCCGCTTCATCACTGTCGCAAGGGAGTCGGTGTTGACGTTGTAGGCCACCTCGACGCCGTTGATCGTGAAGGTGCCGTTGCCGTCAACGTCCACCGCCGTGATGGCGTTGCCGAGATTGGCCGAGGCCAGCGGCATACCCGTGCGCACGGTCCCGAGCGCGCCGGAACTCGAAACGGTGCCAGTGCCGTTGTTGCCCAGCTTCAGTGCGCGCAGAAAGTTGCTCGTGTCGTTCGCGGCGCCCAGGACGATCTCGCCGGCGCTCTCGAGCACTACGCGGTCGGCGGACGCGTCGTAGCGCGCCGTCACAGCGCCATCCGTGGCCGTTTCGATCGCCGAGAACACGTCGGCCAGGGAATCGGTCGTCGCGACGGCCACCTGGCGGCCATTTACGGAAAAATTTCCCGCCGCGATCGTGTTGGCGATGGGCAGAGTGGCGAGCGTCAGTCCCGAGACGTCCGAGGTGGAGGCCAGGGCCGCGCCGCGGTCCCCCGCCCCCTCGCGCCGGGCCGTGGTCGCGAGCTGGGTGACGTTGAAGGCATAGGCGCCGGCCGGCACGCCGGCGCCAGCGGAAGCCGACCAACCGCCGGTCGAGAGCTGGTTCGTGACGGTCCGCCTGTCGAAAAGCGAATCGGCCCGCAGCGCCCCGGCCGCGGATTGGAGCGCCGTCAGCCGCGAGCCCAGCGTGCCCAGCTGCGTGACCTTCTGCGAGTTGCGCGTCTGCTCGGCCTCGAGTCGGGTGATGGGGACGCGTTCAACCTGCATCAACTGGTCGACGAGCGACTGCCAATCGAAGCCGGAGGCGAGACCGGAAAGTTTGAGCGACATGATGGAAACGGGACGGGACGCCCCACGTCCCCTATCGGCACGGATCGGGCACCGGTTAACCGGAAATCGTCGTATATCGCGCGCGCGGGCCCGCGCGCGCGAGGACGCCAACCGTGAGGCAGCTCTGCGTAAAAGGCTCAAAACTCCGGAAACCACGATCGTCCCCTCTTGCGCTTTTTGCGCCTTCTCGCGGCCATCAAATTTCCTCCCAGCGCAACGAGATTCGCGAAGCATGGACTGCACAATTCACCGAGGTTGCCGCCGGGCTCCGTACGCTCCGTGGCGGACGCGGCCTCGTATCTTATTTTTCGCTACAGCGCGTCCTTGGAAATACGGCCGGCCGAAAAAATTATCGCGGACGCGGATAAAGTTTTTCCCGAACCGCGACGATACTCCTGCCTGTCAAGGCAAACGCCGAGACCGGCGCGATCGGGAGCCGCCCTCCCCGATACGAATGTGGCACGGACGCCACGAGTCAGAATCAAGGAAGATACCATGTCTGTTGTCATCAATACCAACTTCGCGGCGACCGTCGCCTCGAACAACCTCGCCGCCTCCAACGATATGTTGCAGAAGAGCCTGAACCGGCTCTCGAGCGGCTCGAAGATCGTCAATCCCGCCGACGACGCCGGCGGCCTCGCGGTCTCGATGAAACTGTCCGCCGCCGCCAAGCGGTCCGGCGCCGTCATCACCAACATCGCCAACTCGGTTTCGTTCCTGCAGGCGCAGGACGGCGTGCTCAAGGTCACCGGCAAGGTGCTCGAGCGCATGGGCGAGCTCCGCACCCTCTACACCGATCCGACCAAGAACTCGGACGACCTCGCGAACTACGACGCCGAGTTCACCCAGCTTCAGCAGCAGCTCAGCTCCCTGGTGGCCGAAGAGTTCAACAGCGTGGCCCTCTTCGGCACCGCCGGCCTCACCGTGCCAGTTTCCGAAACGGGTTCGTCGACAGTCGACATCACCAGCAAGGATCTCGGCGACAGCGCCGCGGGGATCGGCACCCTGACCGACACGGCTACGGTGACGAGTCTGGGCGATATCGTGCTCACCGACATCACCGCCGCGATCCAGAACGTCGCGACGATGCGCGCCAACAACGGCGCCGAGCAGAGCCGCCTCGGCTTCGCCTCGGAGGTCCTCACGGTCAACAAGGCCAACCTCGAGGCCGCCAACAGCCGCATCATCGATGTGGATGTGGCCGAGGAGTCCACGCGCCTGGCGCGCTGGAACATCCTGGTCCAGTCCGGCACGGCGATGCTCTCGCAGGCCAACCAGAGCGCGCAGATCGCGCTCAAGCTGCTCGGCTAAGCCGGGTATTTGTCCCTCTCCTTCCCCGCCGCGCGGGCCGGCTAGTCCCCGGTCCCGCGGTCCGGAGCCCACGCGGTTGTCTGTCTCCGGGGAAGTTTCGGTTCATTGACAGTCTCCCCCTTTCTGTGTCCGCGCGCTGCCGCGGCACGAAGACCCTTTTGCCGCACACGCGGCGAACGGCGCGGTCCGGAGCCGTTTTCCCCGGACCCGTGGCGACGACGGATAGTCGCATATATCAAGGATAGAACATGTCAGTCGTGATTAACACTAACTTCGCGGCAACGGTTGCCTCCAACAACCTCGCCGCTTCGAACAGCATGCTCCAGCGCAGCCTCAACCGGTTGTCCTCGGGCTCGAAGATCGTGAACCCCGCCGATGACGCGGGTGGTCTGGCCGTGTCCATGAAGCTGTCCGCCGCTGCCAAACGTTCGGCCGCGACGAACTCCAACATCGGAAACTCGGTGTCGTTCCTGCAGACGCAGGACGGCGTTCTCAAGGTCACCGGCAAGGTGCTTGACCGCATCAGCGAGCTCAAGACCCTCTACGCCGACCCGACCAAGAACTCGGACGACCTCGCGAACTATGACGCGGAGTTCACGCAGCTCCAGGAGCAGCTCACCTCGCTGGCTGGCGAGACGTTCAACGGCAACGCCCTGTTTGGCAGCGCCGGCCTGAGCGTGCAGGTCTCGGAGGATGGCGGACAGTCCGTCAACCTCACGGCCAAGGACCTCGCCGACTCCGCTGCCGGCGTTGGTGCCCTCACCAACACGGGATCGGTCACCAGCCTGGCCGACATCGACCTGACGGACATCACCGACGCGATCCAGAACGTCGCGACGATGCGCGCCAACAACGGCGCCGAGCAGAGCCGCCTCGGCTTCGCCTCGGAAGTCCTCACGGTCAACAAGGCCAACCTCGAAGCAGCCAACAGCCGCATCATGGATGTGGATGTTGCCTCGGAGTCCACGCAGCTCGCGCGATGGAACATCCTGGTCCAGTCTGGCACCGCCATGCTGTCCCAGGCCAACCAGAGCGCCCAGTCGGCCCTGCGCCTCATCGGCTAAGGTGCCCCTGTTCAGGGATTGTCCTGATTCGCCCAACCCCGGCCGTCGCGCAAGCGACGGTCGGGCTAGGCGGGCCAGCCACACCCTGCGGAGGCCCCGGTCAGCCAGAGCTCAGTTCAAAGTCAGGCAACAAGGCCCCGGCGAAAGCCGGGGCCTTCGCCGTTTTCAGGGGGAGGCGACCGCGGACGGAACAACGCCCTAGTCGTCAGTCACAGGTCAAACGTCGGAAAGTCAAACGTCGTCACCAGCCCGCCGGAGCGGGCCATCTTGAGAGGCGAGAGGCTCCACGCATGCGAGCCGCTGGCGGCCCTAAACATCATGCGACATTCGACGTCTGACAGAATACTCGCGGCCTCATAAGGCCGATGGATTTATAAGGCCCGGGCGATCGCGTCGGCGACGACGGTACCCACCGTCTCGTGACGGTTGAAATGCTCGTAGATCCGTCGACGACCGGCGTCGGGCATTGCCAGCGCCTGCTCGCAGGCCTCCGTCAACGCCCGCAGGTCGCCACGCGCGTAACGCACGATGAGCCCCGCCTGCGCGAGCTCCTCGAGCCGGCCGCCTTCGCGCGAGTCCTCCGAGACGGGCACCATGCCGAGGCAGCCCGACCAGAACGGCCGGTCCGTGTGCGTCTTCGCCATTGCCGGGGTCGCGAACATGCGGCCCTCGGGACACAGGCCGACCTTGTACCGATTCAATGAATACCGATCGCCCACGCTCACGGAGTGATCCGTACTGGCGACAAACCGGTCCTTGAACACCGCCCGCAAATGGGCGATCTGGCTCTGGCGATGAGGCGTGAGACCGAGCTGCGAACCCAGGAACAGAATCTTCGCTTCCGGCTCCTCCCGGAACGGCGCCGCAAACGGCACGAGATTGGCCACCCAGCTTCGGTGCACGGTCAGGCAATCGGCCCTCAACCGCGCCACCCCTTCCGGCGCCAGCGGTGCCTCGTCATGGATCAGCACGTCAAGATGGGGTGCGATTGCCGAAAAGCACGGCATCCGGCGGCTCGCCTCGTCGAAGGCGTAGTAGAGGATCCGCACGCCACAGCGACGGAGAAAGCCGAAGGTCTTCTCGGCCAGCGCGCCCAGCTTTTCCGGCTGCTGGGCCATGAAGATAAGCCACCAGGATTCATCCTTGGGCCGCGCCTGGGCAGCCTGCAGATACGCCCCGAGCCCGGTCGTACCCAGGGTCATCGCGGGAAGAAAATCGCCTTGGCGACTCCCGATCGATCCGAAACAGCGCGCACACTCCGCGTACCAGTCGAAGTCGAGCGTGGCCTTCCTCAGCAACTTCGTATCGGAGGAATCGGCAACCCTTCGTCGCACGTCGAAGGCAGGAACGCGCGCGAGAAACCCGTCGATCGTTTCGGATCCCTCCGCCCAGTGATTGAAGAAGCAGACGCGCACGCGTCGACCTTCAGGTGTTCGCATGGCCTCGTTTTCCCTCGCTTCCCAGCGGCAACGTTCGGACATCCCGGTTACCCGCGTGCGTTCGCAGGACGTCGCCCTTCACATCCGTTCGGGCGTGGTAACGATTCGCGGGTCGTCATTTCGAAGCTCACAAAGGCTTGTAAGCCTCGATCTCGAGATGCCACGGCTTGTTGTCGAGACGTGCATATCGGACAAAGCCCGCCTCACCCAGGAGCTCTCCCATGATCGGGAACGTATAGCCGCATTTGTGCACGTCCCAAAGCTTGTGGTCGGCCTCGCGTTGCCACCCGTAGAATCCCGCGAGCGCATGCTGGCGCTGAGTCCAGGCGGGATTGGCGGGCGAAGGGCCACGAGGATTCGGGTCGAGAAACTGCGCGATGTGGAAGGCGAGGTCGGGCACGACAATATGCACGCGACCGCCCGGCTTGAGCAGACGAAACCAGGACGCAAAGGTCCGCTTCGCCTGCGGATACGTGATGTGCTCCAGCGTATGCCGGCTGTAGAACGCCGACACCGTGCCCGGGGCGAGGTGTTCGTCGATACCCCACGAGGTGGAAAGGATTCCGATGCCGCGCAACGCACGGATGTCCACGCCGACATGACCCGCGCGCGGGCCGGCCTCCCCGCAGCCAACGTCAAGGCGCAGCTCCGGCACGTCGAGCAGCGCGCGATCGACCACGCCCGGAGTGAAGTCGTCGCAGCCTCCCGGGGACCGATCCTTCAGGGGAAACCCCGCCTCCCTGACTCCGGGCTTCAGGAAGAGTTGGACGAAGAAGTGGGCATCCTGACAATTCTGCACGGGCAGCATGTCGAGACCTTCATCCAGCCCGACCACGCGCCCGGACTCGAGCCGGTAGACCTTTTGTCCAAACTGGCCCACATAACGGACCTCGCCTCCGCGGCTGGCCAGATCGACGAGCTCCCGCTCGCGAAAGTGTCGCACATGGTGGCGGAACCAGCGGGCGTTGAGCGCCAAAGGCATGGTGGTCTCGTTGGGCGTGGACACGAAAAGCACGCCCCCCGGCTTGAGGCTGCGGGCGAGCATGGCGAAGAGTTCCTCCGGCGCGGAAACGTGTTCAATCGACTCGAAGCAGAGGATGAAATCGAAGGAATCCGACGGTAGCTGGAAGGGAAAACGCTTGACCGAGAAATTCGTGTGTTGCGTGGAGAAATGCCGGTCGGCGATGGCAATGGCCTCGGGCGAACCGTCAATGCCGAGCGTGTGCGCACCGAGTTCCTTCGCGGCCAGCCAGGTCCCGTAGCCGTTGCCGCAGAACAGATCCAGGCCGGCCAGGGGCCGACCGAGGTTGGCAAAGTGCTTTTTGAGGATCCGGGTCGCGAGCAGGTAACGGGCGGAGTGGTCCCGGCGAATGTCGTCGAAGCGTACGGCAGTCTGCCGCTCGCCTGATTCGTATGAGAAGTCCTTGGCAACCGTTTCGAGATCGGAGCGGGCGGGGTCGGCGGTGAGGGCGGTGGTCATGTCGATGAAAGTTGCAGAGAAGGGGCGGCAGGGGCGCCCGGCAGGGTGGAGAACATCGTCTCGTCACCAAAGGCAGGGCGTCCCCCGAGCAGAGCGCGCATGGCGGCGACACTCTTGGGCCGGCAGTAGAGTTCGGTGAAAACGTAATAGAACGTCCGTGCCTCCGGCCCGCGATTGAGGCGCAGTCCGTCGCGAAGGACTCTGTCGAGCGAGAACTCGAGCGAGCAGGCATCCGTCACCTCGTGCGTGAAGCCAAGGGCTCCGTAGAACGCATCCCCGCAAAGCACAACTTCCTTGCCGTGGAGCGCCGCCTCAAGTCCAGCCTGCGAATTGATCGTCACGCAGACGTTCGCCTTCCGAATCAGATCGTAGGTGTCGTAGCGATTGCTGTCATCGACCATCAGGCGTCCGGCCAGTTGCGCGCGGGCCTCCTGAAACCCGGCGTGTCGCTCGAGGCCCTCGGCGGTGAGACCGCGTACGGTCGTCATCGCATCCTTGAAGGCCGGGTTCTCCTTCGGATGAAGCTTGACCAGAAGGCGCATACCTCGGGCGGCGGCAAAGCGGGCAAGGGTTGCGATGACTTCGACCTGCGACTCGAATCCGCGCAGACCGAAGAGGACCGACGAATCGGCGCTGACCTGTGCGAGGTAGGTGATCGTCGGCAGGTCAGTTGCGCCGGTTGTCGGTAGCCGCGTGCCGGGCGAAGCGTGTTCTCCGGACTTGGCGCCCTTTACCTGCTCGAGGTAGGTGGCCACGCTGCCGTCGACCACATCCGGGCTCACGAAGTCGCGGTAGCGCCAGTAGACGTTTCGGGAGAGATTCTGATTTACGGATACCCCCGAAACATCCTCCCACAACAGCCGGTCCTTCCGGAAAATGTTCTCGATCGACACGACGCGCAGCCCGCGCCGAATGCCCAGGTTTCGAAGGACCGCAGACACGAGATCGTGCCCTTGGGCGAACACCACCGTTTCCGGCCGGAAGCATTCGAGGTGGGTCGTAGCCTTGTCCACAATCGTCGCGGCTAGGTCGTACAGGGTTTCCAACACCTTGCGGTCGGCTTCGCAGGCCGGGTCTATCTGTCCGGTCATCTTTCGCAGCAACAAGGCGCAGCGGTACCGGCAGACCGTCCAAAGATTGACGCCACGATGCTCGAGATGCCGAAAGTTCCCGGGAGTGATCCGGTCAGTAAATACGCCGCCTCCGGCCCGGTCCTCGCCAAACAGCACCAAAAGCTGACCCTGCTCGAGGCATTCAACCGTCAATCGGACCATGTCCACTCCGAACCAGGGCTGATATGCCATGAGAACACGGCGGGAAGGCGTGGGAGGGAGGGTGACGCCGCTGCGCGCAATCTCGTCGAATTTCACCGCCAGCCGAAGGCTTCGCGTATGATGGTCGACGCCCGAATCATTGAGGATCTCGACGATCGGAAGCAGGCAGTCGGTCAACATGTCGGAGTCGCCCTCCTGCCGGGCAACACCAGCGGATACGGCCGGGGCCGGCTGCCTCGATTCGCTCAGCAAACGCGCGAGGCGGCGGTCCGTCCCCACGTGCTTCATCCCCTGCTCGATAAGGGCCTCTGCCCGGTCGAGGCGGCCTTCCTTCAACAAGGTTTCCCCGAGCCAGATCCAGTTCGCCGGATCGAGCGGATCGCCCGCCGCAGCACGTTCGAATGCGTCAGCGGCTTCGTCCGCCCGCCCCGCCTGCCTGAGTGCCTTGCCCAATTCGCTCCAGTACGCGGCGCAATGCGGGGCCAGTTCGACGGCTCGACGCAGGGCGTTGAGCGCCGCCTCCCGCCCCTCGTGGCGGGCCGGCCCGACCTGCTTGGACGCCAGTCTAAACGCCAGGCTCCCCAGCCAGTGCCAGGCGCCTGCGCACGCCGCATCGATCTTCGTCGCACGCTCGGCGACCGCCCTGCCCGCCGTCAAAGCATGATCCGGCAGGTGCCTCATGGATGTCGCGAGCATGCGGTCGACCAAGGATCGACGCGTCTCCCCGGACGCGACCGAGCGTATCAACAGGGCCGCATTCGGGTCCGACGGTGCGAGTTCCCGTGCCCGTGCGACCATCTTTTCGAACAGGTCGCGCTTGCCGCTCTCAAGGGCGATCTCGGCGATAAGCAAATGCGCGTCGACCGAACCCGGATCGCGTTGCAGCACTTTCCTGGCGAGATCGAACGCACCGGCAAGGTCGCAGTTCAACAGCCGGACTCTTGCTTCGGCAGCGGTACGATCTCCCGTCTCCTCGGCTACGGCCGAAGGAAGGTGAAAGAACGCAGATCCCTCCTTGAGCATCACATAACCGGAAGCCTGCAGTCGGTCATCGATGCCGGCCACCTGCTCCGGCTGCGCGTTCCAGAACCAGATCCTCGGCACCCGCCGCGCCGCCACCGTCTCGACTCTGGTTACGGAGGCAACGAGCAGATCGACCTGGTCCTGTTCCGCAAAGTCCCGACGGATCGTGACCCGCGGCAAAGTGTTGCACATCTGCGCAAAGTCTCCCGGCACCGTTTCATCCACCTGTATGCGGACTTCCTCGGCGTTCGCGTGCAGTTGCTGGAGGTGTTCGTACACCGACAGCGCAGAAAAGAGGCGGGGCCCGTGCCCGCCGAAAGGCATGCGGACGAACCTAGATGCCTCAGGCAGGGCAAACTGGGGGTCGTCCGCGCCATCGGCGACGATCTTGTCGAAGAGCCGCCGGCGACGTTCGGCGTTCAGATGCCGGTCGAACGTCGAGGCTGCCGACTCGCCGATGCGCAGGGCTTCGCCTGGATGCTCAAGAAAAAATCGTACCCGGTCGACCAGTTCGCCGGCACCATCGTATCCGATGTAGTCGCGATCCTCCTTGAACAGCGTTTCCAGTCCCGACTCGGCCGACAACCGATCCTGCAAAAGCAGCGACCCCGCGGCCGCGATCTCCCACGTTCGCAAGTTGAGGTCGGCGTTGGCCGTGACGTTCAGACCCAAAAGCGAGCTGCCATAAAAGTCGAGGGCCTCGCGCTGCGTACCCTCTCGAAAGACCACCGGCAGGTTCGCACGGGCGACGGCACCGGCAACGGCCAGCCTTCGACGGTACAATCCGCTCGATTGCCCGATCATCGCGATACGAGGAGCCCGTTCCGCCTTCCGTGCAGCCGCGACCATGGCGTCGGTGTGCGGGAAAGTCAGGCCGGGCAGCCAATGAAGATTGCGCAGACCCGCCGCGCGGAAGAGTTCGTGATGATGCCGGGTGTAGAGAAGAATGTGACGGTCGAACTTCTGCGCGGTAAGGTAGTTGATCATGCCCAGGATGGGCCGGGTCATGTGGTGCGTGTCCGCGATCAGGGCGACCTTCGGGCCTTTGAAGGCGGCGAAGTTTCGAGGCACGTTGAACCAACTCGAATCGATCATGCATACGATCGCCTCGGGTTGCTGATTCGCGGGAAGTCGAGAGGCGATCAGCGACAGGTCGTATTCCCCACAGGGCGTCGTCAGGGATATCACCCGGCCGTCTATCTCCAGATCCGGAAAGAACGGTCCGCAATTGACCTGTTCATCCGAGAGGATCGGCGGCGCCATGTAGTGGGGGGCGGAAGGCGTGGAAAAGAGGATGCGCATGGGGAGGGGCTAGGAGGCGACAGCCAATTCAGGAGCGGCCGGGGCCGCCACGGGAGGCGACGAACCCCGCTCCGATGACGGACGGTAGAGATCGAGTTTCTCGTTCACGCACGCCCATCCCGCAGACGCCATGTTCCCGCGAAAACCCGGGGACGCACGCTCGTCCTGAAAGGCGCACCAGACACTCTTGGCGAGCGCCGGTATGCCGTCTACCGGCGTCTCTCTCCCGGCGACGGCCATGTCCACCGCCTCGCCGGAACCTGTAGTCTTGGTGACGATACGCGGAAGGGTTGCACCCAAGGCAGCGACGTCGGCCGGGACTCCGTCCCCGATCTCGATCGAAACCGTCTCCTGGATCCGGTGCAGTTCCTGGAGCCCCTCATAGACTGCCACCGACTTCAGCAAACGGGGAAGGTCCCCCGGGAAAACCACGCGCACCGCAGACGAAGGGAGGTCGCATCCGGGAAAAGGTCTTCCGTCAAAGGCGAGCGCGCTGAATCCGTTACGGCGGTGCGCCTCACCAAAACGAGCGTCGAACCAGGCGGCCCCGGCGGCCGACAGCGATCGTCTCGCGGCGGGCGAGGCCAGCAAACCCGCAACAGCCTCGCCAAGGTCTTCTGCACTGCTGTATCCGACATACTCGCGGCCATTCCCAAGAAGTTCGTCGAGTCCGGAGGCGGCCGCCAGCCGGTCGGTCACCAAGGCGGCGCCCGCCGCGAGAATCTCGAAGATGCGCAGGTTGAGGTCTCCGTTCAAACTCGCGTTGAAACCGACCGCCGATTCTCCATAGAATGCCAGCGCTCGTGCCTGAGGCAGCGGTTGCTGAACCAGGGGCAATCCGCGGTCCTGCATCGAAGCGAGGAGACGGGATCGGCGCGGATGGAGTCCCCCGGCCTGTCCAACAAAAGCTATGCGTTCGACCCGGGACGTCTTCCTCGCGCTCCGTACCGTTTCGTCCCCGTGCGGGAAGGTAAGACCCGGAAACCAATAGAGGTTCTTCACGCCTGCGGAGCGAAAGACACCCGCGTGGTGACGATCGTAGAGAATCACGTTACGCGAGTAGGGCTCCGACGTCGCATAGCCCAACATCCCCAGCAGCGGCGATTGGAGGTGATGCGTGTCCGCGATGAGCAGCACGCGCGGGCACTTGAACACTCCGAGGCCACGGGGAAGGTTGCGCCGGCTGGCGTCAACGAGGCACACAACCACGTCCGGCTGCTGGTCGCCAGGCAGGCGAGCGGCCACTTTGGACAGGTCGTACTGCCCCACTGGCGTACGCAAAGAGACCCAGCGGCCGTTCGCATCCCGGCTGTCCGGCCAATCGGGACCGCAAATCACCTGGTCGTCCGCCAGCCGCGGAGGCGCCATGTAGGCGGCCGGCGAACCCGTGGCGAAAAGCACACGCATGAACCGATGCGGTTAAGCGTTCGGAAGACGCATCGACAAACGCAGGTCACCCGGCGCCAACTTGCCGGCCACCTCGTACGCATCGTCGGCCATCTCGGTATGTCCCACGGCATCCGCCAGTTCGGCGATGAGAAACCATGCTTCCACCTGCTTGGGATCGAGTTTCAGACACGCCTCGCACGCGTCGATCGCCTGAATCGGCTGACCGACCGACCGGAATGCCAGGGCCACGTCCAACCACTTGGCCGCATCGTGCTCATGCTCTTGGAGCGCCTCCAGCGCCCGCACCAAACGATCGCCTTCCGGGGCGGCTTCCGAAACGGACGGGAGAGTGACGGAGAGAGAGTCCTCCGGGTCGAGATGTGCGGATGGCGGTTGCATGCCCACACTTTGAGCAAAGTAGATGCCATCTGATCCTTGATAGTTGCTAGCATTTTACTATCAGCTTCTTACGTACATTATTTTCTGCAGCGAGCCGCGATACATGCTTTACGATCCTTGAGTCGGCATTTTCTGCCTAGCACAGAACGGCCCGATCGCCGCAAGAGCGGCGCACCATTCCAACCGGTGCGGAAACGACGACGAGCCCCGCCCTCAAACGCAGACCGCTTCTTCGGTCCTTACACACTTCTCCCGCCAGCACGCCCGCAACGCCTCGCCAAACCGGCGGGCTTGGCCGGCGTGGTCTAGCAAGGCGGACGCGAGCATCGCTTCCCGCAGGCCGCGGCAGGATTCGCGCAGGCGTTCGCGATCCCTCGCAAGTCCGGTCGCAATGCGCACATAATCGTCGTCGTCTTCGGCCACCCACTCGGCGTGACCGACAGCCTTGAGCAGGCTCGCTCCGACGCGGGACATGTGCATGTCGCCTCGCCGGCTGACGACGGGACGCCCCATCCACAAGGCTTCGCACGTCGTCGTCGTACCGTTGTACGGGAACGTATCCAGTGTGAGGTCCACTCCGTGGTACAAGGAAAGATGCTCGACCAAGCCATCGGTGCGCTCGAACAGGACCACACGCTCTGCGGAGAGCCCGGCCTGTTGCAGACGCTGATTAAACGCCGCCCGGACCCGCGCCTCGCCCAACCCGCGCCCCTTCAACACCAGCCGCGACTCCGGCACGGCCTTGAGGATCCGGCCCCAGACGGAGAGCATGGCGTCCGTCACTTTCGCCAGATTGTTGAAGCAGCCGAAGGTGACCGGACGCACCGGGTCGGAAGCCGGCGGAGCCACCGGCTCCGGGGCTTCCGACGGCGGCGCATAGGTCCACGCCGTCGGCGCGAAGCGCACGAGGCGCTCGGTTGCGAAGGCATCCGCCTCTCCTTCGGGATCGGCCACGTTGTCGGTCAAGCGATAATCCATCGCCGGCACTCCCGTCGTGTTGGGGTAACCGAGATAGGTCACCTGCACCGGCGCCACACGGTGCGCGAAGACCGGGAGTCGGCTGGTCATCGCAACGTGCCCCGAAAGATCGATGAGGATGTCCGGCGCATCGTCGCGTATGAGTTTCTCGACCGCCTGGTTCGACTGGCCGACGATTCGTCGCCAAGCGACGGCCCGCTGACGAAAACGAGCCGTGACCGCGTCCTCCCTAAAGTGATCGTGATACAAGTACAGTTCGAAGGCTTCCGGATCGAGGTGCGCGAGCAGGGGCTCCAGAAAATATGCGCACGAATGAAGCCGCAGGTCGGGCGAAACGATGCCGACGCGGAGGCGTCGCTCCGGATCCATGTCGCGATCGGCCGGCATCTCCAAGGCGGGCTCGGAAAGGCGTCCGTAGGCCACGTGTTCCTCGAACAGCCGCTCGCGCGCGATTCCGTCGAGATTGTGCAGGGCATAGAGCCGGTAACTGAGCGCCTCCGCATGCCTGGGCACAATCTGCAGAAACCGGTCGTAATCCGCGATCGCCTCGGGAACGCGATGCAGCTGCTGGAACGCCTGCGCGCGGCCGAAATACGCCTGGGCAAATCCGGGGTCCGCGGCCAATGCACGCTCGTGGCTCGCCAGCGCCTCGGCCACACGACCGAGCGTGCCCAGGGTCAGGCCAAAGTGATACCAACCCGCGGCATGTCCGGGTTGCAGCGTCACCACTTTCTGGTGACAGGCGACCGCCTCGGCGAGGCGGTCCTGAAGCTTCAGGCAAACCGCCAGGTTCTCCCAGCCGGCCAGCAGCGTCGGATCGAGGACCAAGGCCTGGCGCAGCCGCTTCTCCGCCTCCGGCATGCGCTGCGCGCCGAGGTAGGCGAGCCCGAGGCGCATGCCGCACACGGCGTGACGGGGATCCACACGCAGGGCGCGCTCCAGACGGGCGATCGCCTCGTCGAGGCGTCCCTGCTGGAAGGCCACGAGGCCCGAGAGATGCAGCGCGTCGAACTGGTTCGGATTGAGCGCCCGTACGCGCCCGTAGGCCAGCTCGGCCTCGGCCAGGCGGCCCGCGCGGTGATGCACGATGCCTTGTTGCAGGAGGGCCTGGAGCTTTGCCGGAGACATGCGGACGTCAGCCAGCCCCGCCTGCGATCCAGGCGGTGTGGCTCGGGTTTCGATGCGGGCGGACACGCGGCACGTCGGAGGAATAATCGGTCCGCTTCGCGTGGGATTGAGCGATATTCGCATCCCTTTCGCACGGCTGGGGAGGAAACCCCGGTCGGAACCGGGATTGGCGCTCAAGTCCGGGCCCGTCCGGGCCGATGGTCCCTGCGCAGGCAAGCGCCTTTCCCTTTCCCGATGTCCACCGCCACCGTCACCCGCGCCTCTTACACCGAAAGCGAGATCAAGCGCCGGATCGACGCGTGCCCGAAGCTCGCGTCCCTCCAGAGCATCAACCTTGCGCTCAGCGAACTCGTGCGCTCCGACCAGAGTCTCAACTCCCAGATCGCCGAGATCATCCGGCGCGATCCCTCGCTCTCCGCGCGCCTGCTGCGCATGGTCAATTCCGTCTATTTCGGCCTCTCCGCGCGTGTGAACAACATTGAGGAGGCCGTCTTCTTCCTCGGCCTGCGCCAGATCCGCGAACTTTCCCTCGCCACGCCCGTGATCGAGGAACTGGAGGAACTGCAGCAGAACACGTCGAATCTCCTGCCGTGGAAGGATCTCTGGGGCCACAGCATTGCCACCGCCGTGATGACGCGCGAGATCATCGCCTCCACCTCGCTGCACATCGACGACGACACCGACTATCTTGCGGGCCTGCTGCACAACGTCGGCAAGATCGTCATGGCCTACGCCTTCCCCGACGAGTTGCGCGCCGTCATGACAACGCCCGCCGCCACGCCGGCGGAGGTCTGCCTGCACGAACGCACCCTCATCGGCTGGGACCACGCCCGCATCGGCGCGCACTACCTCGCCCGCCATCAGCTCTCCGAGGAACTGCGCTTCGCCGTGCTCTATCACAACGAGCCCCAGCGCGCCCCGCGCCACGAACTCTTCGCGGCCGCGGTGCAGGTCGCCGACCACCTCGTCCGCTATGCGGGCGTCCATGGCGGCTTCGAACGCATCGAGCCGATCGAGGGCGACTCCTGGACGCAGCTCGAGGGCTGGCGCATCCTCTACGGCGCCGACGGCACCGAGGACCAGCTCGCCCGCGCCGCCATCGCGAACTCCATGCAACGCCTGCCCACGGTCCTGCAGGGCCTCCTCTGACGCCACGGTCGCTCCGTCCCGAACCTTCATGTGCGTCATCGTCGCCGAAGCCGACTCCCTCGAAACGCAGCCCTTCGCCGCCCCCGACTGGCTGGGAGCCTGGGCGCACAGCACCGACGCCGCCTACTGCCGCGATCTCGCCGGCAACCTGCTCGCGGTCAACCCGGCCTTCGTGCGCAAGTTCGGCCGCAATGGGGCACTCCCTTCCCCGCTGCGTCTCGCCGACCTGATCCACGCCGAAGACCGCGCCCTCCTCGACGCCTGTACGGAGGCCGTCGGCCAGCCACCTCACCACGCGGCCGCGGAACACCGCTGGCGCACCGGGCAGGGCATCCGCTGGTTCTCTTGGGACGAGGCCGCCGTGCGCGACCCCTGCGGCCGCATCGCCGCCATCCGCGCCGTCGGACGGGACGTCACCCGCCAGCACCTCGCCGAGGAGCAGTATCTCCGTCTCTCCCTCGCCGTCGAACAGTCGCCCGTCGCCATCGTCATCACCGACCTCGACGGCCGCGCCCAGTATGTAAACTCCAAATACACGGAGGCCAGCGGACGCACCCTCGAGGACCTGATCGACGGCAATATCCCCGTCCTGCGCGACGGACACCCTGACGACGTCTCGTATCAGGCCTGCCGCGAGACCGTGCGCGCCGGCGGCGAGTGGCGCGGCGAGCTCTCCCAGCGCCGGCCCGACGGATCCCTGCTCTGGGAGGCCGTCAAGGTCACCGGCCTGCGCGGCCCGACCGGGGCGCTCACCAATTTTCTCTGCCTGCGCGAGGACATCACCGGCCGCAAGCAGCTCGAGCACGACCTCCGCCAGGCGCAGAAGATGGAGAGCCTCGGGACCCTCGCCGGCGGCATCGCCCACGACTTCAACAACCTGCTCGCCATCATCAACGGCTATGCCGAGTTCTGCCTCCAGCAGAACGAGGGCACCGCACTCGTGCAGAAGGGACTGCGCGAGATTCATCGCGCCACGCGCCGCGCCAGCGGTCTCGTCAATCAGATCCTCACCTTCAGCCGCAAGAACGACCCGCGCTTCGCCGCCGTCGACCTCAACCATCTCGTCCGCGAGCTGGTCGCCCTGATGGCCGAGACCTTCCCCCGCAACGTCTCCTTCAACCTCGAACTCTGCGACCACCTGCCGCCCTTCGCGGCCGACCAGAACCAGCTCCAGCAGGTCATCCTCAATCTCTGCGTCAACGCCCGCGACGCCATGCCCGGCGGCGGCACGATCACCCTCTCGACCCGGATCCAGCCCGCCGCCCCCGGCGTCGGCGGAGCATCCGTGTGTCTCCAGGTTTCCGATACGGGCACGGGCATTCCGCCGGAGGTGCGCGCGCGCATCTTCGAGCCCTTCTTCACGACCAAGTCCGCCCAGGAGGGCACGGGACTCGGCCTCGCCGTGGTCTACGGGATCGTCACCGGCCACCGCGGTTCGATCGACGTGGACAGCACGCCCGGGGCCGGCAGCACGTTCACGGTGACCCTTCCGCTGGGCGCCGCCGTCGCCGTCGCCGCGACCGGCCAGGGGCCGAGCGGCTTCCCCGGCGGCAACGAGACCCTGCTCATCGTCGACGACGAGGCTTCGCTGCGCGCCCTGCTCGTCTCGACCTTCGGCGCCAAGGGCTACAAGACAACCTCGGTCGCCAACGGTCGCGAGGCCATCGCCCTGCTCGACGATCCCACGCGCTACTACGATGCCATCCTGCTCGACCTCAACCTGCCCGGTGCGACCGGCCTGGAGGTCTTCGCGACGATCCGCACGCACCGACCCGAGCTGAAGATCGTCGTGACCAGCGGCCACATCACCCCGCAGGCCCGCTCCGCCTTCGCCGACCACCGCGCATGCGCCTTCGTGGCAAAACCCTTCGCCCTGGACGACCTCGGCCGCCAGCTGCGCGGCCTGCTCGACGGGCGGGCGGCGAACGTCTGACATTCGCCTTTGCGGTTGCCGGGCTGCCGCCAACAGGCTACCGTAACGGCACTATGATCGACGTTATCAAGAAAACCCTGCTCGCCGGCGTCGGCGCGGCGGTGATCACCAAGGAGAAGGTCGAAAGCGCCCTCGGCGATTTCGTGAAACAGGGCAAGGTGACGGCCGACGAAGCGCGCTCCATGGCCCAAAAGATCGCCGATCAGGGCAAGAAGGAGTTCGAGGAGGCCTCGGAGAATCTCAGCGCCAAGATCAAGGAATTGCTCAAGCGTACCGACGAGCAGACCCAGGCCCGCCTCGCCGCCCTCGAAGCGCGCGTCACCGACCTCGAATCCAAGCTCACGGAGCGCGCCAAGGGCGAGTAATCCGTGAAGCCATTCGATTTCCTCAGCAACGCCGTCCGCGCGAAGGAAATCCTCGCCGTCATCGCCAGGTACGGGTTCGCGGATCTGCTCGACCAACTCGACCTGCCGGCCGGGCTGCACAAGCGGCTCATGCCGGCCTCCGCCGACCGGCGCACGACCTACGAGCGCATCCGCCTCGCCGCCGAGGAGCTTGGCCCGACCTTCATCAAGGCGGGCCAGCTGCTCAGCATGCGGCCCGACGCGTTGCCCCACGGACTCATTTACGAGCTGCGCAAGCTGCAAAGCAAGGTGCAGGCCGTGCCCTTCGCGGAGCTGCGCCCCGTGCTCGTCGAGGAGCTCGAACGCGAGCCGTCCGACATTTTTGCGTCGTTCGACGAAACCCCCGCCGCCTCGGCCTCGCTCGCCCAGGTGTACTTCGCCCGCCTGCACGACGGCCGCGAGGTGGCCGTGAAGATCCAGCGGCCGCATCTCATGAAGACCCTGCAGGCCGACTTCGACCTGCTCACCTGGCTCGCGGACCAGCTGCACCAGCGCGTCGCCGCCCTCGCGCCGTATGACCTGCCGTCCGTGGTCGAGGAAGTGAAGACCGGCATCCTGCGCGAACTCGACTTCGAGAACGAGGCCCGCAACCAGCAGTTCTTCACCGCCCTCAATCCCCATCCCGACCAGGTCTTCGCCCCCGCCGTCATCGTCGAGCTGTCCACGGCCAAGGTGCTCGTGATGGAGCGCATCGTCGGCACCGCCGTCGACGAGGCCAGGCCGCCCGCCGAGGAGGCCGCGCGCATCGCCGCGAACGGCGCCTCGTCGATCCTTCACCAGGTGCTGATCCGCGGTTTCTTCCACGCCGATCCGCACGCGGGCAACGTGATGGTCACGCCCGACCACCGGCTCTGCTTTCTCGACTGGGGCATGGCCGGCCACCTCACGCGCCGGCTGCGCTACGCGCTCGCCGACCTCTTCCTCGCCGCCGTCGAGCAAGACGCGGAACAAATCGTGCAAATCGCCGCCAACCTCGGCAGCCCCAGCGGCCGCGCCGACCTGCGTGCAATGGAGCGCGACGTAACGCTTGCGCTGCGCGAGGACTTCAACCTCGCCCTCGGCCGCCCGCAGATCGGCCGGGCGATGCTCAAGCTGCTTTTCATCTTCGGACGCAACGGCATCAACATCACGCGCGACTATTCGCTCATGGCGAAGTCCGTCCTCTCCATCGAGGAGGTCGGCCGCACGCTCGACCCGAACTTCGACCTGCGGTCCCACGCCCGCCCGATTCTCGCGGAGCTGCGCCGCGAACGTTCCGGCCCGCGCGCCCTCGCCCGCGACACCCGCGTGCTGCTGCGTTCGATGCTCACCGGCATCCAGGAACTGCCGGGAGAACTCTACCGCATCGTCCGTCGCATCGAACACGACGACCTCACGATCAAGTTCCAGCACCAGGGCCTCGAGAACCTCGACGATGCCCTCAAGACCGCCAGCAACCGCATCACCCTGGGCGTCGTCATCGGCTCCCTCATCGTGGGCTCGTCGCTCATCATCACGACCCAGATCCCACCCTACCTGTTCGGCCATTCCGCGTTCGGCATCATCGGCTACCTGCTCTCCGCCCTGCTCGGCCTCTACGTGATCTACGACATCGTGCGTCACGGCCGCCACAGGTAGGCGCCGCGCCGGCCCCGCGAAACTCCGCTCCCGCTGCGACGTCTCTCTCGGTGAACATGTCCCGCCGTCGCCCGCACCCGCTGCTCCTTGCCCTCCTCGCCATCGTCTGGGGCGGGTTGCTCTACCTTTGGTGGCGCACGCCTTCGGTGCCGGAGTCTCCGATCGCCGGCACAACCAAGACCGGCCCCCTCCCCTCCGTCCGCTCCGGCGGCCCTCCACTCACCGGCGACGCCGGCGACCTGTTGGCATGGATACGCGCGCGCCTGCGCGCCGACCTCGCCGGCCGCGGCGCCCGCCCCAACGAAGCCGTCCTCACCTTCCGCGACAGGGAAGCCTACCGGCGCTTCCTCGACAATGCCGGCGCGTCGGGCCTGCGCGTGCTCGGGCGCCTCGATCCCCTGCTTTCGGTGCGGGTCGGCGCCGACAACCTCGACACCCTCGCCCGCGGCCTCGCCGGGCACGCCGACGCCTGGCAGGACCTCGGCCTCAATCCCTACGTCTTCACGCCGCAGCCTCCGCCCGCGGAGGCGCGGGCCGCGCAACGTCACGTCCCCATCGGCGACGGCATGTTGCGTTTCATCGGCGTCGATGCCGACAACAGCCTCTGGGGCCGCGGCGTCACCCTTGCGATCATCGACAGCGGCATCGCCGCCGACGCGGCCTTCGGTCCCGGACGCGTGCGTCACCTCGACGTGGGGCTCGGCACGGCACCGGGCGACGGCCACGGCACGGCCGTCGCCGCCCTCGCCGCCGGCGCCGCCTCCGATGCCCGTGGCGTGGCGCCGTCCGCCTCGTTGCTGAGCATTCGCGTGACCGATCAGACGGGCGTCGGTGACACCTTCACCCTTTCCCAGGCAATCGTCGCAGCCGTCGACGCCGGCGCGCGCATCCTCAACGTCAGCCTCGGCTCGTACCAAAGCCACCCCACGCTCTCACGCGCGCTCGACTACGCCTTCGCGCAGGGCGCGGTGATCGTGGCCTCCGCCGGCAACGATCAGGCGGGCAGCCTCACGTGGCCGGCCGCGGATCCGCGGGTCGTCTCCGTCGGCGCCGTCGACGCGCTCGAACAGCAGGTCACGTTCTCGAACTCGGGTGCGCAGTTGCAAACGACCGCGCCAGGTTACGCCGTCAACACCGCCTGGCTCGACGGTCAGCGCGTCTCGTTCAGCGGCACCTCCGCCAGCGCCCCCATCGTGGCCGGCGCCCTCGCTGCGCTGGTCTCGGCCGAGCCCGGGCTGACACCCGCCGCCGCCTGGCAGACGCTCTCCCGCCACCTTGGCGACGCCGGCGCCCCGGGCGCCGATCCGCAATACGGCCAGGGCATTCTCAACCTTGGCTGGGCCATGGCGCGCAACGACCCGACGCGCTTCGACACCGCCGTATCCAGTCATCACTACAATGAAGCGACCCGCCGCATGGAGATCGTCGTGCAGAATCGCAGCGCCCAAGGCGTGGCCGGACTCGAGCTGTCGGTCGACGCCACCACCGGCTCCGTGTCGAGCCGGATCCCCTGGCTGGCCGCGGGCGAGACCACGGTCGTGTCGATTCCCGTGGATTCGCAGGCGCTTTCGTCAGGCGCGCCTCTGATCTTCCGCTCCACCCTCGTCAATCCGGCCGGCACGGTCGACCGCGTGCCGTCGAACAACCGACGGACGAGTTCGCTGCAGAAGTCAGGCGAGCCGTAGGGCACGGTCCGCCGACGAACGCCCGGTCGGGGGACCGGGCCTGCACGGTGCCGTCGTTTCATTCGCTTGTTTCACGAGAGGAAAAGCTTGAGAGTAGGAGCGGCTTTACGCCGCGATTAAGGCCGTTCGCCTGCCATCGCGGCATAAAGCCGCTCCTGCGTGATCGTTGCAGAACGCAACGTCTCGGCTGGCCAAAGTTGCAGGTAACAGGCGTCCCGCCCGCGAGTTCAGCCCAGAACAGTCACGACGAGTTCGCGAGTATGCGAGGCCTCGCGATGCTCCCAGAGAAAAATGCCCTGCCAGGTGCCGAGCAACAGACGCCCCTGCGCGAAGGGCACGGTCTCGGAGGTGCGCGTCAGCGCCATCTTGATGTGGCTGGGCATGTCGTCGGGTCCTTCGAGTGTGTGCGTGAAGTGCGGATCGTCCGCGGGCACGAGGCGGTCGAGCCAGGCCTCGAGGTCCGCCCGGGCGCTCGGGTCGGCGTTCTCCATGATGACAAGCGAACAGCTCGTGTGGCGGCAGAACACATGGACCACGCCTTGCTCGATCCCGCTGCGCGTCACAATTCCCGCGACGTCGCGGGTGAATTCGTAGGTACCGGCGCCGCGCGTCCGGAGCGAAAGGGTGTGCTGATGAACGGCCATGGGCCCAGCCTGGCAAAGGCGGCGCCGCCGCCAACCCGGAATCTCAAGGGGCGGGACGGGTCATCGTCCGCGGATCGAGCGCCCGGTCGACGGCCTCCGCCGACATCAGCCCGCGGGCGAGCACGACCTCGCGCAGCGTCCGGCCGGTGGCATGCGCCTCCTTGGCGACCTCGGCGGCCCGGTCGTATCCGATATGTGGATTCAACGCAGTCGCGAGCATGAGCGAGCGCTCCGTGAGTTCCCGGCAGCGTTCCGCGTCCGCCTCGAGGCCGCGCACGCAGGCCTCGGCGAAGCGCCGGGTTCCGCTGGCCAGACAGCCGACGCTTTCGTGAAGGCAGTGGGCGAGCAGCGGCAGGGTCACATTGAGCTCGAAGTGCCCGTCGCGCCCGCAGAGGGCGACGGTCTGGGTCAGGCCCTGCACGTAGAGCCCGACCTGCACCAGCATCTCGCTCATCACCGGGTTGACCTTGCCTGGCATGATGGACGAGCCGGGCTGCGTGGCCGGCAGGCGAAGTTCGCCCAGCCCGCTGCGCGGACCGGAGCCGAGCAGGCGAAGATCGTTGGCGATCTTGGTCAGGCTCACAGCGATCGTGGCCAGCAGGCCGGCGACCTCGACGGCATCGTCGCGCGCCGCCTGGGCTTCGAAGTGGTTGCGCGCCTCGCGGAAGGCGAGGCCCGTTTCCTGCGCAAGGCGGGCACAGACCTCGGCGGCGAAACGCGGATGTCCGTTGAGCCCGGTGCCCACGGCGGTGCCGCCGATGGCGAGTTCGAGCATCGCGGCGACGGCGCGGTCGCAACGCTCGAGGGACTTTGTCATCTGCATGGCGTAACCGGAGAACTCCTGGCCAAGCGTGAGCGGCGTGGCGTCCATTAGGTGCGTGCGCCCGATCTTCACAATGCCGGCGAAAGCTTCCGCCTTGGCGGCGAGTTCGTCGCGCAACAGCGCCAGCGCCGGCCGGAGCTCGCGGTCGAGCGCGAGGGCCACGCTCACGTGGAGGGCGGTGGGAATGACATCGTTGGAGGACTGGCCCAGGTTGACGTCGTCGTTGGGATGCACGGGACGCCGCGAACCGATGGGCTCGCCGGCGAGCTGGCTGACGCGGTTGGCAATGACCTCGTTGGCGTTCATGTTCGACGAGGTGCCGGAGCCCGTCTGAAACACATCCACCGGGAAATGCTCCAGCAAGGTGCCGTCCGCAATCTCGCCCGCGGCCCTGACGATCAGGCGGGCTTTGTCGGGAGCGAGCAGGCCGAGGGCGGCGTTGGCCTCGGCGCAGGCGCGTTTGACGAGGCCAAGGCCACGGATGAAGCCGGGCGGCAGCGGGTGGCCGCTGATGGGGAAATTCAGGACGGCGCGCTGAGTCGAGGCGCCATAGAGGGCGTCCGCAGGCACGGCCATATCCCCCATCGAATCGCGTTCGGTTCGCATAAGTTGACTTCCGGCCACCGACGAGCCGGTACGCGAGGGCGGGGAATTTGCCCCGCGACGCAAACGACGCTCAGAGCTTGAGCATCAAGCGGTCCGCCTGCGCGCTGAGACGACGGCCCACCTCGAAAAACTGATCCTCGCTCAAGCGGCGCGCCTGACGCTCGGTCGCCGCCGGCGAACGCTCGTTCTCAAGCGAATAACTCGCGAGCTGGGCCATCTGCGGAGGGAGGACCCGGGAGGTGCGGTTGGCCGACGGCACAGAAATCTGGGCGAGCGGTTCCTCGACCACGCGGGGCGCGGAGTCTCGGCGATGAAGCATCCTGGCAAACTCGACTTCAGCTTCCGCCATGTTGGCGGCGATCAGGCGGGCGGATGGAGAAAGAACCGGCGTAAGGTTGGCCGGGATGCCATCGTCTTCGACCGCGCTAACCGGCACTGTCGCGGCCACGCGGACGGCGGGCTGGGCCACCGCCGCAGCCTGGTCGACGGAGGCCACGAAGTTGGCGGCGTTTTGAACGGTCTCGACGGCTCCCCCTGTCGCCTCGCCTGTGAGGCTCGCGACCGCCGGCGCGAGTGCCGTGGCCGGGAGCGACTCGTCGACGGCCGGGCCGGCGGCAACCGAAGGGTCTCCCGCCGGAAGCGAAGGCGTCTGATAACGAAGGGAAACGAAGGTCAGGGCCAGCACGGCCGTCGCCCCTACCGGCAGCGAGAACCGAACCAGACGCGGCATGAACTGCGGCAACGCGAACCACCAGCGGCGACGTTGCACCGCAGCCGCCAGCTGCTTCGCGCGGAACTCCTGCTCGAACTGTGCCCAGAACGCAGCGTCAGGCTTTTCTGCGCGCTTGAAGCGCAGAAGATCTTCCAACGTGACCGGGGACTTCGGGCGGGTTTCTTTCATGTGCGCAGATAAGGCTGAAGTTCGGACTGGAGAAGCTGCTTCGCGTAGTGGAGACGCGACCGGACGGTGCCGACAGAACAGCCCACGACCTCCGCGATCTCCTCATGGCTGAGCCCGTCGATTTCGAATAAAGTCACCACAGTACGATGCTTAATAGACAATTTCTGCATCGCTTCGTTCAATTTTTCCTGAAGCTCCTTAACAAACATCTCTCGCTCAACTCCAGATTTGTCAGTTAATTGCTCCAGCAAAGCGGCCGTCTTGTCCTCTTCGTTGATTTTTTCAAAGCTGAAGAAACTCCGGAGACGGGCCTTTCGCAAGTGGGTCAGCGTGGAATTGACCGCAATGCGGTACAGCCACGTGAAGAACGACGACTGGCCTTGGAAGCGGTTGATGGACTGGAAGGCCTTGATGAAGGCGTCTTGCGTGAGGTCCGCCGCGTCGTCCCGGTTGGACGTCATGTTGTAAACCACCGAGTAAACACGCTCGCGGTACTTGCGCATGAGCAGATCGAAGGCCTGGACTTCTCCGGACTGCACCCTTTGGACGAGCGACCAGTCGGAATCCGCCTCCTGCTGCCGCTCCGGGGACGCAACCAGCGTCTTTTCGAGTGCTTTCGGGGCGGCGTGCATCGTGCTAAAACGTTGGCACGAACCGCAGGCGCGCGCAACGCGATTCTTGCGCCACCCATCTCACGGGCGCATCTCCGTCGCTCGCCCGCCGCCGGCGTCTGCCGTGGCACGGCTATCCCTGGGTGCCCCGACAAAGGACGGGCAAGAAACGGAGGAGAGCCCTCAAGACACGCCCATGGGGACATGGGCGGCTACTGGATACCTGCAAGCGACAGCTCCTAGACTTCGGCGTGCTCGCGCAGGCCCTCGACCTGGGTTTTCAGCACCTCGCAAAGCCGGAGCAACCCCGTCGTCGGCGGCAGTGCCGCGTGCGGAGTCAGGGCCTCGCCCGCGAGGCGAATCTCCTTGAAGACTTCAGTCTCCACCGCGGTAAAAACCCCAAACTCCTGCATCTGCCGGATGCGCGCAGCCGCGTCGGGCTGCCGATCGCCCTTGATCTCCGCCTCGAGCAACGAGCGCTCGTCCGGCGGCAACCGCTCCGAGAGGACGAGCAGGGGCAGCGTCAGCTTCCCGCTCGCCAGATCGGTGCCGAGCGTCTTGCCGATGCGCTTCTCCTCGCCGAAGAAATCCGCGAGGTCGTCGTAGATTTGGTAACCGATGCCGAGATGCCTGCCAAAACGGGCCGCGGCCTCCGCAAACGCCGCCGGATATCCGGCAAGTTCGGCCCCAAGCTGGCACGACACGCGAAAAAGCTCCGCCGTCTTGAGGTCGATGACGCGCACATAGTCCTCCCGCGTGACCTCGGTGGTGCGTCGACGCAGCGTCTGAATGATCTCGCCCGCGCACACTTTGCGGGTCGAGTCGGCCACCGCGGAACACACCGCCGTGGTCGGGAACTGCGCGGCCAGGTACAACGCGTGCGCAAACAGGGCGTCGCCCAGCAGCACCGCCGCCTCCGGGCCGTAGGCGCGCGAGGCCGTCCGCCGGCTTCGCCGCAGGTCGGCCTCGTCCATGATGTCGTCATGCACCAGCGTCGCCAGATGCACCAGTTCGACCACGGCGGCGACCTTCACAAGATCTTCCCGGATCGCGCCCTCTCCGTCCCAACCGCTCAGGAAGACCAGCGCCGGCCGGATCCGCTTTCCCGAGGTATCGATGCAGTAGTCCGCCATCGCGCGGATCTCCGGCTCAAAGGCCTCCAATTGCCGGCGGAGGAACCCGTCGAGCGCCGCCATGTGCGGCTTCAACACCGCGAAGACGCGGGAAAAATCGGCGGCCTGAGGAGTGGGCGCAGTCGGGTCCGTGATGGCAGACATGGTGGCCGAATCTTACCGGATGCGGCCAAATGGCCAACCGATAGTGTCAAAAACCCGTCTTGCACCGCGCTTGCCCAGCCCGCCGGCCCAGGCCAGGATTTTCCACGACCGCCGCCTGCACTTCCACCATGAAATCGCTCACTCTTTCGTTCGCCCTTATTCTCGCCGGCCCTGTGCTGGCCGCTTCGTCCAACTGCGGCTGCGCCTGCTGCAAGGGCAAGGACACCTGCTGCTGCGTCGGCGCTGACGCACCCGCGCAAGACGCGGCCCCCCGCCATCCGCTCAAGGGCGTCGTCGTCGACGTCGTGACCGAGCGCCACGCCCTCCTCGTCAAACATGAGGAGATTCCCGGAGTGATGCGCGCCATGACCATGCTGCTCAAGGTCGGTCCCACCCCGCTCCGCGAAGCCCGCAAAGGACAGCCTCTCACCGGGCAACTCACGCGGCGCGACGACGGCTGGTGGCTCGAAGACGTCGTACTCGACAAGCCTTGAACCCGGCGACGTTCGGCTCGATCCCGCCGACGCGGGCCCGCAGGGCGGACTTGACGCGTTTGCTAGCGTAGCTCCACTTCACCCGACCATGCTCCGAACGAGCCGCCACCTTCGCACGCTCCCGACTGCGCCTTGGCGCGGGCTCGCAGCTGCGTTGGCGGCCGTGGTGCTCGGTCTCGCGCTCGCAGGCACGTCGCCCGAACTGCACGCCTGGCTCCACGGCGAGGCCGCCGAGCACGGCCACGACGGCTGCCACCACGCCGAGCACGTCCCGGCCCAGGACGAAGCGCACGAGCATCGCTGCGCCGTCGTCCTGTTCGCCCAAGGTGCCGACCTGCCGGTCGACACCGTCGTCATCCTGCTGCCGGACGCCGCCGCCGGCCCGGCCGAACTCGCTCCCGACGCCCTTTATCTCGCGCGGCCCCGTTATCTCCGGCAACCGGAGCGCGGCCCCCCAGCGGCCTGACGGCCTCGTCACGGGCTGGTCGCGGTCGCTGACCGCCCGCCCGTTCGTCCGCGCGCCGCAACGGCGCGCTCCACACACCTGCACGCGCCCTCGCCCGTGCCCAAACCGTCAGGTCCACCATGCATACGCTACGCCCACTTTCCCTTTTCCTTCTCTCTGCCGTCGCGCTCTCCGCGCAAGGCACCCCCACTGCGGCCGGCGAAGAACCGGTCGCCCTCGATCACTTCGTCACCACCGCGCATCCCTACGGCCGCACTCAGGCCGAAATCGCCCAACCCACCAACGTGCTCGCCGGTTCGGCGCTCTCGCTGCGCCAGGCTTCGTCCCTCGGCGAAATGCTCGCCAACGAACCGGGCGTCGCCTCCACATATTTCGGTCCGGGCGCCAGCCGGCCGATCGTACGCGGACTGGGCGGCGACCGCCTGCGCGTGCTCGACAACGGCATGGCCACCCTCGACGCCTCGGTGACCAGCCCCGATCACGCCGTGGCCTTCGATCCGCTCCTGATCGAACGCGTCGAAGTTGTCCGCGGTCCGGCCACGCTGATGTACGGCAACTCGGCCGTCGGCGGCGTCGTCAACGCCATCACCCACCGCATCCATGCCACCTCCCCCGGGAGCGCGGCCAACGGCCGCGTCGAAACCCGCTACAACTCCGTCAACGACGAGCGCTCGGCCGGCCTCGTCCTCGAGGGCGGCCTCGCGTCCCTCGCCTGGCACATCGATGCCTACGCCCGGGAGACGAACGACGTCCGCATCCCCGGATTCGCCCGCACCGCCTCTCTCCGCGAAGACGACCACGACGACCACGAGGACGATCACGACCATGACGACTCTCACGACGGCGACGAAGACCGCCCGGGACGCATTCCCAATACGGCGCTCACCGCCGACGGCGCGGCCCTCGGACTCTCCTGGATCGGCGAGCGCGGCTTCCTCGGCGTTTCCTTCTCCGGGCACAACACGCTTTACGGAATCCCCGCCGGCGCCCACGCCCACCACGGACACGAGGACGAGGATCACGACCACGACGAACATCAGGGGGAACACGATGGGGAGCATGAGGAGGAAGACGGGGAATCCGTCCGCATCGATCTGCGTCAGCGTCGCCTCGACCTGCACGGCGAATGGCGCACGCCGTTCGCCGGACTGACCGCCCTTCGCTACAAGCTCGCCCATGTTCGCTACCGCCACACCGAACTGGAAGGCGACGAGGTTGGGACCGTTTTCACCAACCGCGGCTACGACGGACGCCTCGAGGCCCTGCACGCCCCCATCGGAGCCTTCACCGGCGCCCTCGGCATCCAAGCCTCCCGCAGCCGCTTCGACGCGGTCGGCGAGGAAGCCTTCGTGCCGCCCTCCGACACGCGCAGCCGCGCCGCCTTTCTCTTCGAGGAGGCCGGCTTCGAGGCGCTCCGCTGGCAGTTCGGCGCGCGCGTCGAGGGCCAGGAAATCCGCCTGCGCGACGGCTCTGGTATCCGCCGTGACGATACGACGACCAGCCTGTCCACCGGCCTGGTCCGGGACCTCGGCGCAGGCTGGTCGCTCGGCGCCTCCGTCTCCCGCAGCGAGCGCGCCCCCAACGCCCAGGAACTGTACTCGGACGGCCCGCACATCGGCACCAATGCCTACGAGATCGGCGACCCCGACCTCGACAGCGAAACGTCCCTTGCCTTCGACGTGAGCCTCCGCCGGCGCACAGGCCTGGTCACCGGTGCCCTCACCGTGTTCGAACATCGCTTCGACGGCTACATCTACGAGGCGCCCACGGGCGACGAGGAGGATGGGCTCGACGTCTACGCCTACGTGCAGCGCGACGCCCGGTTCCGCGGCGCGGAGATCGAGACCGTCTTTCACCTTCACGAGGGCGACCGCCACCGCTTCGACCTCCACGTCGCGGGCGACCTCGTGCGCGGACGCGACCGGGACACCGGCGACGACCTTCCGCGCATGACGCCCCGCCGCGCCCGGATCGGCGCCGCCTGGACGAATGGCGTCTGGACGCTCGGGGCCGAAGCCCGGCGCGTCTCCTCGCAGCGCCGCGTGGCGCCCGGGGAAACGGCCACCTCCGGCTACACGCTGGTCGCCGCCCACGCGAACCTTCGCCTCGCCGTCGGCCGGTCGACCTTCGACCTGTTCGTGCGCGGCAGCAACCTGACGGACCGCGAGGCCCGCGTGCACACGTCGTTCCTCAAGGACGTCGCGCCCCTGCCCGGGCGCAACGTGACCGTTGGCGTGCGCACGAGCTTCTGAAAATAGAACCGGGGCGCCCCCCGAAAGGAGCGCCCCGGTGTTGTTTGCTGCTTTAGGCTGCGACGCCAGAAACCCGGCGCTGCAGACGTTGACGGACCGCCCGGCCCATCGCCGCAGGGAGGCGCAGGGTGGAGGCGATCCAGTTTCGTTTGACGCTTACGAGCTGTCCGCGAACCTCGCGGACCGGCTCGCCGACGGCTTCGGGGGCGTCCTTGAGATGGTCGATCTCGTAGGAGCCAAAGAAGGCCGTGCAACCCAGTCCGCCCGGGGAGACAACGTAAACGTATCGCTGCTGTTTCTTCATGGTCAGATGGAAGGATCGCGACCGTTCGCCGGAGCCTTCCCCGCTGACCACGAAAGCCAAAGAACCCCCAGACTCTTGGCGGCGCCACCAAGTCCGTCAATCCCGCGCTGGCCATCTGACGCCATTCGAGTGCATTTCAGTTTCTTTACGGGCTGAACGTGGCACGGGCGTCCCGCCCGTGGACGAAACTGAGCGGCGCTCCCGCCCCCCACTGTCGCCAAAAGAAAACCCCCGGAGGCCGTCGGCCAACCGGGGGCTTTTCGAAAGCGGGTGACGATTACTTCGCGAGCACGTGCTTGGAAACGTGCGACTTGGCGCGGGAGGCGGCGTTGCGGTGGATCACCCCGGACTTGGTGGCGCGGTCCATGGCCGAAGCGTAGGCGGAACCGGCCGAACGGGCGGCTTCCTTGTCGCCGGAAGCGACCGCCGCCTCGAACTTCTTGTGAAGCGTCTTGATGCGGGTCTTGACGGCCTTGTTGCGGGCGGTGAGGCGGACCGTCTTGCGAGCGGCCTTGATGGCGGATTTGGTGTTGGCCATGGCGTGTTTTGTCTTTGTGAACGAGCAAAGACTCAAACGCCCCGCAGCGAGTCAAGGGTGAATTCCGCCCGGCTACGCGATCCGCGGGCAAGGGTTGCACCTCGCGCGCGCATCTCCCAAGGTCCCGACCCGATCCGCGACCGCCCCATCGAATGAGCATCAAACTTCGCCTCGCCTTGCTCCTCGGGCTCCTGCTCGTCGCCTTCCTCGCGTCCCTGCTCCTTCTCCGCCGCCTCGAGAAACAACAACTCGAGGCCATGCTCGCGAGCTCGCAACGCGACAGCATCGAACTGCTCGACCGCTGGATCGACCTGACCGGACAATCGCTCCGCCAGTTCGCCTACGACTACTCGCTCTGGGACGACATGGTCGCCTTTGTCGAGCGCCCCGATGCCGAGTGGGCGCGCGTCAATCTCGAGGCCAGCCTGCCCAATTTCAACGCCCACGCCGCCTGGGTGCTGCGGCCCGACGGGGCGATCGCCTACGGCGTTCATCGCGAGTTTCCCGCTCCCCCGGCCTTCCCGCTCAGCCGCGAAGAGTGGACCGCCCTGACGGCGACAACGCCCTTCGTGCATTTCTTCGCCGAGTTGGCAGACCGCCGGCTCATCGAGGTGCGCGGCAGCCCGATCCAGCGCTCCGCCGACACGACCCGCGCCAGCCCTCCCCTGGGCTGGCTGGTCGTCGCCCGACACTGGGACGACACCCACCTGCGCACCCTCGCGAACCTCACCGAAAGCGAAACCCGGCTCACCCAACCGGGTTCGACCGCAAACGAGGCGAGCCAAGAAGCCGGCATCGCCCTGCTCCGGCCGCTCAACGACTGGCAGGGCAGGACCCTGCGCATGCTGCACCTGCACCGCCACGTCCCCGAACTTTCGCAGATGCTCCAGTCCGACGCCTTCGAGGCCCGCATCTTCGTCGCCTTCGGCCTGCTGCTGATCGTTTCGCTCGGACTAAGCCTGCACCGCTGGGTGCTCCAGCCCTTGGAAAGGATCGGTGAAAGCCTCGCCCTCGAAAACCGCGAACCGATCCAACCCCTCCTGAAAGAACGCAACGAACTCGGCCGCGTGGCGCAGTTGATCGAATCGTCCTTCGAACAAAAACAGGCCTTGCGACGCGAGGTCGAGGACCGACGCCGCGCCGAAGACGCCCTGCGCCAAAGCGAGCAGGCCCTCCGCGAAACCCTCGACGAACGCGCCCGGCTCGGCCGCGACCTGCACGACGGCGTCATCCAGTCGATCTACGCCGCCGGCATGGGCCTCGCCGCCGCCCGCAGCCTCATTCGCTCCGACATTCCGGACGCCGAGCAGCGCATCGATCAGGTCCGCAACGCCCTCAACGAAACCATCCGCGACCTGCGCAACTTCATCACCGGGCTGGAACCCGAGGCCCTCAAGCACCAGACCTTCCGCCAGGCCGTCGAAAGCCTCATCGAGTTCCTGCATGCCATCGATCCGATCGACATCCAGCTCTCCCTCGATGACGACCTCGCCGAAAAGCTTCCCACGACCGTCCGCACCGACGCCCTGCAAATCATCCGCGAGGCCGTGAGCAACAGCCTGCGGCACGGTCGCGCGCGCAGCGTGCAGATTTCGCTCCGCGGAGAGGATCGAATCGCCCGGCTCGAGATCGCCGACGACGGTTCCGGTTTCGATCCCGCGCGTCCGGGCTCCCGCGGCCATGGACTCAACAACATGGCTGAGCGTGCGCGCGCCTCCGACGCGGACTTCTCGCTCCGCTCTTCGCCGGGAAAAGGGACTCGCGTTGTCGTCGAGTTTCCCTACCTCTTGAATCCACCCGCATGAACAACCCGATCCGCGTCCTCTTGGTCGACGACAGCGCCTTGGTGCGACAGGGCATCAAGACCGTGCTCTCGACCCAGAAGCCCTCGCCCGCCATCGAGATTGTCGGCGAAGCCTCCTCGGTCGCCGAAGCCGTGGAGCAGGCCGAACGGCTCAACCCCGATGTTGTCCTGCTGGACATCCGCCTGCCCGACGGCTCGGGCTTCGAGGCGTGCCGCGCGATCCTGAAGCGACGCGCCGCCACGCGCATCCTCGTGCTGACGTCGTTCACCAACGACACCTTCATCTACGAGGCCATCACCTCCGGCGCCCAAGGCTATCTGATGAAGGAGATCGACCCGGCCGGTCTCGTGAAGGCGATTCACGACATCGCCGCCGGCAAGTCCATCCTCGCGCCCGACATCACCGCCGGCGTCCTCCGCCTCATGCGCGGCAACGGCGCGGGCAAAGGCGGCGACGGCCACGATCTCTCCAGCCTCTCCGCGCAGGAGCGCCGCGTGCTCGCTCTCGTCGCCGAGGGCAAGACCAACAAGCAGATCGGCGAGGACCTCGGGCTCAGCGACAACACGGTGAAGAATTACCTGTGCAGCGTCTTCGACAAACTGCAGGTCCGCCGCCGTTCGCAAGCCGCCGCCTTCTACGTTCAAGCAAGCCAGGTGCAGGAATAGCCTGCGCCCGCAAACGACCCGCAAAAGCCGATAGGCCCATTCTGACCTATCGACCATGGGTATAATTGCGGACCGGAAGCCTCTACCTTTTTGCGTCCGAATGCGCTAGGGTCATTGCGTGAATCCGGCCCTCGCCACCTCGACGCCCGCCCCCAGAACCCGCTTCGCGGGGGATCGTCGCGGCTTCACGTTGCTGGAGGTCATGATTGCCTCGGTCGTCCTCGTGCTCGGCATCGTCACGGCCATCACCACCCTCCAGCGCGGCTTTCAATCGTTGGACTCCGCGCGCAACCTCACTTCGGCCTCCCAGGTGATGCAGTCCGAGATGGAGCGGCTCCGGTTGAAGAATTGGAGCCAGATCGAGGACCTGCAGAAGGCGGGCGAATCCGTCGTCGCCACGGAGGACGCGCGCTTCACGTGCACGCTGGCAATCGTCGATCTCAAGACCGACATGAAGGAGATCGTGCTCCGGGCGGAATGGCGCGGCTACGACGGCCGCCCGCAGACCGCCCGCCTGATCACCCGTTACGGAAAGAGCGGCCTCAATGACTACTTCTACACGACGCACTGAGGCTCGTCGTATCCGAGATCGGACTACGCAGAGGCGCGGCTTCACCCTCTCCGAGGTGATCATCGCCTCGACGCTGAGCGTCTTCGTGCTCGCCGGCGTGCTCAGCGCCTTCCTCTTCATCGGCCGCACCAGCTTCGCCGCCAGCAGCTACAGCGAGCTCGAGGCCGAGGCCCGCCGCGGCCTCGAGGTGTTCGCCGAAGACGTGCGCATGGCCCGGGACGTCCGCTGGAACGGACCGCAGAGCCTGACCCTGCTGCTGCCCGGGGAAGACAAGGACCCGCTCACGATCACCTACGCCTACGACAGCGACCCCCAAAGCCCGACCTACCGGTGCTTCTACCGCGTTGTCGGCGAAGCCGGCTCCGCGGAACCCCGTCGCGCCCTCATCCGTAACCTAGCCCCCGATTTCGCCTTCAAGCGTTACAAACTCGAGCAGCCCGGCGTCATCGACAACACCGCCGGCAACGACCTCGAGACAAAACAGATCCAGCTCACGCTCCGCGCCATCCGCTCCGGATCCACCGTCGCCGCCACCACCAACTCGGTCGTCTCCGCCCGCTACGTCCTGCGAAACAAGAAAGTAAGCGAATGACGCCCGCGACCAAAGCCGTTCCCTCCCCCCCCTGCGGCGCCCCGCGCCGCCGCTTGGGATTTCTGCGAAGCAGAAATCCTCGCGGTTCCGTCCTCGTGGTCGCCCTCCTCGTCGCCGCCCTCATCGCCCTTGCCCTCGGCAGTTACCTCAATCTCAACCTCACATCCGCGCGCCTCGCGCACCGCTCTTTCCAGCAGCACGCCGCCTTCAACCTCGCCGAGGCCGGCGCCGAGGAAGCCCTCTGGTCCTTCAATCAGTCCGCCCTCCATTCTCCGGAGGCCTGGACAGACTGGACCCGCGACGGGGGCGCCGCCTGGCGCAAGATCGAGGGCTTCGACTTCGGCTCCAACGCAAAGGGTTCCGTGAAGGTTTACGTGGACAACGCCAACCCGCCGGCCGGAACCCGCCCCAAGATCGTCTCCCTGTCCTCCGTCGAATCCCCGGGACAGTCCGCCGTCACGAAGATGATCGAAATCACCCTCGCCCGCCGCTCGCCGTTTGCGAACGGCCTGACGGCCCGGGAGAGCATCACCTTCTCCGGAGCCAGGGCCACCGTCGACAGCTGGAACTCCGATCCCGACAACGATCCGACCACCCCGGCCGTCCCCTACGCGCCCCCCATCCGCAACGACCGTGGCACCGTGGCCGCCAAGACCCTCGTCAACACTGCCGCCCTGCTCAACCAGGCAACCGTCTGGGGCTTCGTCTCGACCGGCGGCGACGCCCCGGAAGTCGGCAGCAAGGGCCTCATCGGCCCCTTCGGCACCCCCGAGGGCACGATTCACCCGGGTCGGGTGAGCACCGACTTTGTTGCAAACTTCCCCGACATCGAAGCGCCCGAAGGCGGCACCGTGCTGGCAACCTTTGGCGACACCTTGGGCACAGCGGGCATGGCGACGCAATGGCGCGCCTCCCATCTCCACCTGAAAGGCAAACAGACGCTCACCATCCTGGGCGACGTCACCCTGGTCCTCACCGGCGGACTCGTGCCTTCCATAGAAATGGACGACGAACCTTCTGCCCCCCGGACCCTCGCGATCGCCGGCCGTGGCTCCCTCATCATCCCCGAAGGCTCGAGTCTCGTCATCTACCTTCAGGGCGACGCCATGATCTCCGGCAACGGCGTGGCCAACGCCAACGCCTCCCCCGCGTCGTTGAGAATCTACGGCGTAGGCGAAAACCGGCAGACCCTGAGCATCGTCGGAAATGGCATCCTCGGCAGCGTGGTCAACGCGCCGCACGCCACCTTCACCGTCAAGGGTAACGCCAGCCTGCTCGGCGCCGTGCTCGCCGAACACATCGAATTCAAGGGCAATGTCGACTTCCACTACGACGAAGCCCTTGCCAACTTCGACATCGACCAACCCTTCGGCACCCGCGAGTGGCGCAGCCTCTCCGACGCGGAATCCCGCGCCCGCCACGAGGCGGTGTTCTCGAAATTTTGAGCGAGCGCCGTGCACGGCGGAACGCCGGCGTTCCCCGGGGTCGCGGACCGCAGGGCTGGGAGCGCCGACGTCCTCGTCGGCCTGAGAACCCTTGGTGGCGAAGCATCCGTGGCGCCCCCGCCTTCGCAGGCCCACGCAGTGCAAGGTAGCGGTCATAGTCCTTGTGAACCACATCGGAAGGTGCCTCGCCACCTACTTGCGCCCCTGCGTCAGCCACCCAAACAAGGGGCCGATCGGGACCAATGGCCCGCATCGATACCCCCGAAACGGCCTATCGGGCTAAGCCTGTAAAACCGTCCGTGGGCCTCTAACAAGGTTCGTGAACGTTGCGTTATCATGGGCCCATGCAACCAAACACCGTCAACATCGCCTCCAGCCAGCACTGGCGGAGAGATCCGTTGCAGAATCGCCCACGGCACAGACCCCCCCTCAGGACGCGCGCCTTCACCTTGGTCGAAGTCGCCGTAGCCGCTGTGGTTCTCGCTTTCGGGATTTCAATGTCGATCGTCACCATCCAGGCCGGCTACCGAACCATGGACGATGCGCGCAATCTCACCATCGCGTCACAGGTTCTCCAAAGCGAACTGGAACGAATCCGCCTTCTTCCTTGGAGCAGCGATACTGGAGGCGAAAGTATCACCGGAATGCCCGCGAGCGAGAGCGTCGACCTGACGGCGTCCTTCACGTCCAACCCACAGATCGCGGCGCGCTTCACCCTCGTCCGCGCAGTCGCCGAAACCGTCGGTCGCGAAACGACGATGAGAGACATCACCCTCACCGTGACCTGGACAGGATTCTACGGAGTCAGCCACAGCCGCACCTTTACCACCCGCTACTGCAAGGACGGTCTCTATGATTACTACTATACCATCGCCAGCTAAGTCCGCCCGCTCCAAGCGTGGCTACACGCTTGTCGAAGTCCTGGTCGCCGCAGGAATCTCCGCCTTCCTGCTCGCAGGGGTGTTGACCTCGTTCCTGTTCATCGGGCGAAGCGGCCAGAATCTGGCTAACTATAGCGACATGGAGTCGGAAGCTCGAACCGGTCTCGAGGTATTCGCTCAGGACGTTCGTCAGGCGAGTGCCATCGCCTGGAACAGCGCGACAAGTGTGACGCTCTCCGTGGACGGAACCGCCGTGACCTATAGTTACAACTCCGGCACCGGACAACTTTCCCGACAAGCTGACGTGCTTATCTCCGGGATAACGTCCTTCGAGCTGATCGGCTACAACATCACCGGAGCCTTGGTTACGGACTCGGCCGATCTGTCAACCGCCGCGGGCAGGACCATGGCCGGCAAGATCACCAAGCAGCTCCAGATCTCACTCAGTGCACGCAAACAGAGCGTCACGGTGGCCACCGCCACCAATACCGTTCTCTCCGCCCGCTATACACTTCGCAACAAACGCGTGACCACATGAAGACGAACTCCACAGATGCCGGCCGCAATCGCGGATCCGTGCTCATCGTTGCCCTGATTTTTGCGGCGCTAATCGCGATCGCGATCGGTTCCTATCTGAATCTTGGAACGTCAGCCATTCAGCTGTCTCACCGCGCCCTCTACAACAATGCCGCCATGAACCTGGCCGAGACGGGACTCGAAGAGGGCATGTGGTCGATCAACCAAATCCTCGAGGACAACTCCGACGCATGGACGAACTGGACCACCGTCGGCACCAACGATCGCCGTCGTACCTTCGGTCCCTTCTCGCTGGAGCAAGGCGTCACCGGCTCCGTGATCGTCTACGTCCAGAATGCGCCGGCGTCCTCGTCGTCCAGCGGTGCCGCGCCCATCATCCACACCCGCGCCACCATCACCCTCCCCCGCGGTCCGGCCATCGAAAAATGGATCACCGTCGAACTCACCCGCCGGTCGCTTTTCGCAAACGGTCTCCTCGCGAAAAACTCCATCACTTTCAGCGGAAACAATGCCACGGTGGATAGTTACGACTCCCGTCAGGGTGCCTACAACGCGGACCTTGGTAGCGGTCAATACAACCGCTACGCGGAAGGGCCTGCCGCCAGCATGTCGGTGCAGGCCGACACCTTCAATCTCGGCAATGCCGACATCTACGGGTACGTCTCCGTGGGCACCACCACCGTCGACGCAGGTTTGAACGTCGGCCCCAATGGTACGGTATCCGGAACCTTGGGACAACAGGGCGTGATCGACTATGATCGGACGACGCCGAACTTCACCGCTAATCTCGTGGACGCCACAGCACCCGCTTCGTCGAGCTATACGTCGAATCCCATCATCAATTCGATCGGCAACCTGACGCTGCCGCGCGTCACGGATGTGGCGACCACGGAATCCGGCGGCAAGCAGGTCTACTATATCACGGCCAATTCGATATCCCTTAGCGGTAACAACCATCTCACGATCGCTGCGGACAAGAACGTTGTGATTATTCTGACGCCCACCACTGGAACGGCCGTGAGTGTCAGCGGCAACGCCTCGATTCAGATTCAATCCGGGGCCAGCTTGCACATGTATACCGAAGCGAACGTGTCGATCGCCGGCAATGGCGTGGCCAACCACTCCTCGAACAAGCCGGAGAATTTTATGCTCTGGGGAACTCGATCGTCCTCGGCCGCGTCACCCCAGAGCATTTCGATCAGTGGGAACGGTGTCTTGAGTGCCGTGGTTTACGCTCCAAACGCAAGCGTCTCCGCCAACGGCGGGGGCAGTTCCGGGCACATCCAAGGCGCCATCGTTGGCAATACGATCACAGTCAATGGTGGATCCGCCTTCCACTACGACATGGCTTTGGCCGAAATGAACGAAGAAGAGCCCTTTGGCATCAGCGTATGGAACGAGCTGACCTCGGCCGCTTCGCGAGCCGCTGTCGCGTCAAAGTTCAATTGATCCAGTTTCGGGGCCGGTAAGCCGGATTCTGTTCCTCCCGCTTTCGCAGGATTCGG